>Ga0228710_1001761_pt1 | contig 33192 bp, 13 predicted proteins | sample MedpolnodulmetaG_FD_177995 | JGI IMG/M metagenome (GOLD analysis project Ga0228710, IMG submission 177995) | Root nodule microbial communities from Medicago polymorpha collected in Santa Monica, California, United States - pink nodules | ecosystem: Host-associated > Plants > Roots > Nodule... | reverse complement strand
TGTTTTGTGTTTCTGTTTGTGTTTGGAGGGAGAAAAGAAAAGAAATAGCCAATGGTTACTAATAAAGTGACTTTTGAGTTTCTTTCACTTAAGTCCCTAACACATCATATGCCAAGTCAGTATAACAAATGCCACTTCATCACTTAACAGATTTTTTTAACGGCAGGGACTAAAGTGATAACGGAAGTGTAGAGTCAGAGACTTGTTTATATTTAATCATGAGTCAGGGACCTATGTGACAGCGAGGTGCAGAGTCAGGGACTAAAGTGACTATTTGCTCGAAAACATTTTATTCGGTCTATAATTTATCACTTTCTTCCGTGTAGTCCATTATGTATAGAAAATATAATACGATAAATATCTATTAATCTCTTCTCATTCTTATCGCAATAAAGAAACTAGATTAACTAATAATAACTTAGGGGCTATTTATTGTATTTCTACCATACATGGACCAAATAGGCGAGGTAATGATAGTTCAGGAGGTAAATTGAACTTTTTTTTCCTTTTGAGGAAGAGTAAAATTGAAACTTCTAGAGAGTTCTAATAAATTATAGTACGTGTCATCCGGACATTGTTTACAATGTCTAAATAGTTAGGTTTTTAGGAAAAATTATGTTTTATTACATTGAAAAATATATGCATAACTTTTTTTAATGGTTAAAAGCTTACATTTGTATCCACATGTTCTAGTTCAACTGACAAAAATGTCGAAATTGGTCGGATGTCATAACTGGATTCGAACCCCAGTACCTCCACTTATGTATGTGAGTTTATAATGGCTTTACAATTTCGTCTATCTATCAAAAAAAACTTACATTTCTTTTTCAACTAATAAAATTGTTTACGATGATTTCTGTGAACCGTGAAGTAGGTCGAATCCAATCATAAATTTAGTGCAACGGTGATATTTTGCACAAATTAATGAATTGGTAAATTAGGAGAACTTACGAGTGTGTGTGGGAGTGAACTAAAGAAAATATACTTTCTAAGACTATAAAAGGCTTTTGAGAGTAAATTGAGAAAAAAGACTTTAAACAAGCAAATTGACCCTTAAAAAAAAAGTAAATCGACTAAATTAAAGCAAATGAAAGACTTGAATAAATTGCGTTGAAAATAATCGATAAAAAAGGGTGAGATCTACATTACATTTGATGAAAAAGTAAATGAAAGATTTGAATAAATTGCGTTGAAAAAAATCAACAAAAAAGGGTGAGATCTACATTACCATTTGATGAATTGAGTTAATTTACCCTTATTGACAATTAGAATTTGATTTGCAAACGAAAAGAATGGAGACCACATGTTGAATTAAGAAGATGAAGAAGTTCGATGTTTTTGAGATGAAAATGGTAACTAATTCTAAGAATAAAGATGAAGAAAATATGATTTTTCTTTGACAGAGATAAATTATCATCAATTCATCAAGTAAATTATCCTCAAAAAGTACATGACACATATAAGTTGCTGACAAGGAGAAAAATAAGGAGGCCAACGTAGTGGACCTAGCGAAAGACCCTAAATACGTCAAATTGGTACCAACATATCCTCTCTAAGGTTGTGTTTGGTTTGGAAGAGAAGTTGTGAAGAGAGAAAGAGGTGAGAGAGAGTATGAGAAAAGAGAAATATGAGAGAATTATAGTATATTTAATGTATTGTTTGATATAAGAGAGATATAAGAGAAATTAAAAAGAAAGAAGTTGAATGATTTTATGAGTTGACAAAAATGTCTCTATCTAAAAAATCCAATATTTGTACCCATTTTTTTAAAAATAAAGTCAAAAAGTTGTTTGTTAGTTGATTTTAAATTTTCCATTAAAATTAAAATAATTACTTAAATTACCATCTAATTATGTTACGTGTTTGTGGCAATGTTTTTTAAAAGGATATTTGGCATGTTTTTTTTAGCAGTTTATTCATCGTCACATAAATACTACAATATACTATTATTTTTCATCAAAAATTGTACTTGTGCGTAAAAAAAAATACCATTACTGTGTTAGTCTTGTTTAAACTTTTTGTTGCAATTCATACTTTTATTTTTTTCTTTCTCAGAGACGCTTTCCATATACCGATGGCTTAATTATGTTGTTGATTTACAAAAACTGGACAAAGGGTATACATGGAAATACAACAAAATAGCAGCCATCCATGCCATTCCTTCCCACAAGAGAGAGGATTGCAAAAAGTTGTGGGACCCGCAATATTTGGATCTCTCTCCTATTTCTATGCACACCAAACAAGAGAAATACAACATCTCTCTTCGACTTCTCTCTTTGCTAACTCTCTCTTCACAATTTCTCTCCAACCAAACAAAGTGTAAAGGCCGAAGGACACGTGATCCTTGAAATTTGCATGTCCCCGACCATTAACATTAGGAAATGGTTGGCCAAATACGTTCCTTGACCCCACCATTTATAACCGCTTGCCAATGGCTACATCAATAGCTACACCACCATGCTTATATTTTGAGTGCTTGAATTTGTTACTAATGTAGAGTATGTTTTAGAACATAAGTATCTGATTTCGATCATATAAACTATTATATATGGAAAAACTTAAGTAAACTAACCGATCACTAAGTGATAGGTTGCGTTTGTGGCAGTTACTTTGTTGAACTAGTAAAACTATAGTGTAAAAACTAAAACCGACAACCAGACTTTCACTGTTATTCTTGTTGATCTTTCGAGCTTATTTTTTTGTCGGGTTCTCGAATTTAGTTTTGTTGGTCTCACTTGTTCAACGTCAACTTATTCTCCATCTCGCATCAATGCTAACTAGTGGCGGAGTCATGATTATTATAAAGTCTGGGTAAAAAAAAATTGCAACACATTTATAGGGGTTTTACATAAGAAATTACAAGCAAATAAAAAAAAATCTAAAAAAATTTCCCAATCGATAAGGATTTATATAAGAAATTCAGAAGAATTTACAAAAGAAATTGCAAAACTTTTGGGTCAGAATCCAAACAACTGCCCAGACTCGTCGGGCCTTGAAACCGTCTGTGATGCTAACCTGATAATACATGTAGACTGTTGGAACAAAGAGTGTTTCTCAAAATCACCTCTTGAGTTTTGATGATAACAAGGTATTAAAAATTATCAATTGGATATGCTAAACAATTTGTTCAAGTGTACATGATCCAAAATCAAAGTACTATTCATAAAGATTCTGATTGAACAAGTCAAAGAGCAAAGGAATTTTATTTGAAGCTTAGAGCGTTTGGAAGAATGCGTCTGAAAAAATGCGTCTGAAGAAGTGCGTCTGAAGAAACGAGTCTGAAGATAGAGCTCCTGAAGATACGTCATCAGAAGCAAGGTCATCAAAAACAATGGTTATCAGAAGCATCTCACCAGAAGCTACTTCACCAGAGTTGACAAAGTACAATGTACGAAGTGTACAACCATGAAATCTGCAACCACCATCTCTGCAACTTTGTCTCTACATCAAGACAAGAATAACAGTAACGTTGCTGCAGACATTGTTTCTTTTCATATGGAATGGATTTGAAATTAGTTCTTCATAAGACAATTATCAAATCAGGCAAAAGATCAATGGTGAAGAATCAAAGCTTCAAAGCAAGACAGGTTGATGTAACGGCTAATTCTCAACGTCTCTCAAATCCTCTATATATAGGGATAAAGACTTGAAGAACAAATATATACAGATACACGCATATACAAGGCCAATACTCTCTGTGCAAAACGTCGTAAACAAAACATCAACAACTTAGAGAATTCTTTCAATTGTTCATATCTTAGAATTCTCAAATGTTTAGAAAAACAGAGTTTGTTCTGTTTCATATTGTATTGTGAATACCTCTGATTTTATATCAAGTATTCAAAACCTTTTTCAATTCTTTGTAATTGTTAAGATAAGTCTCTTTCAGTTGTGATTGAGCAAAGGAAGTCTCTTGGAGTTGTCCTTGAGCATAGAAGTCTCTTTCAGGTGTGATTGAGCATAGAAGTCTCTTGGAGTTGTCCTTGAGCATTGAGAAGTCTCTTTCTTGTGTGATTGAGCAACTTGTAATTTGACATTACATTTTAGTGGAACTCTCCTTGGAAGTGCAAGGGGGACAAGACTACTTCCGGTTTGTGGAAGGAACCTGTATAATTGCTTGTGTTCTTTCTTTCCTTGTTCTCTCACTTATTATCCGCTGCACTAAGACTCTGAACTCACTCAGACTCTGAACTATTTCAGACTCTGAACCTGAGAACAGTTTTTCAGAACGTAAGAAAGAAGTTTTTGAAAACACAATTCAACCCCCCTTCTTGTGGTTTTTTTCACCTTCATAGACTCCATCAAACTTTTTCGGCTCTTTTATCATGACATCATTATGCGTCAAACCAAACTTTAAATTTTTCCGTTAAACATAGATTTTTAACATGATATTGTTAGTTATTTTTTTGTTAATTAGTGTTTTTAGTTAAATTTCTGCCGGTGAACGTGAGTGTTCAAGTGGAAGATGCTTTCTTCAAACAAAAAGTCAAGGCTTTGAAAAAAGGGATACAAGAATTTGTTGGGTCATGAAAGACATCAAGAAACATGGAGCTTTGACCTTAATAGATTAGACATTATGTCTTAACTAAATTTTTTAATGGATTAGATTTTTTTTAGGGAATTTTTAATGGATTAGATATATATCTCTTTTTAATTATAAGTTGTTCAACATATATTTTTTCATCTAATATAAAACATTAACTTATATTTGATACACCATCAATCTTTCCTTCAAGTACGAGATCAACAATTTATCTACATATATTTCTCCTCAAATAAAAGTTATCTCATTCTCATACACTTACATCATCATCGACACTTCATCAATAAAACACACTATCAGACCACTATTATCATAAAGACTTTGGATGAAGGAGTCACGCCATCTAATAATCATTAACTTTGATATCATTATTAAGGGATGCTAATAAGTGCCATAAGAATACTCTTTAAGAAGACAAAAATAGAAATAATTAACGAGTTTAATCAAGAAAAAGTCAATTTTTATAATTTAAATGTAATGAATGCATATTTTCTAAGATAAATTTTTTTCATTAGACTTCTTATCAAATGTTTTAAGGATATTTGTTAGCATTTTTCTATTATTAAATTAGGAGGAGGTTGGAAGAATTGTGGACAAGGGCATTTGATTTTTAATGAGAGAGGAGGGCAGATAGAAAAAGTTAGTTGATTTACCAACCAACCACCAATCTATCTAGAACTAGACTAGAATTGGGTTAGATTTAAAAAATGTGGACCTACCAATTGAAAAAGAGAGAGACCGTACTACACTACTTGACATAGAGCCCGACGACACCGTATGGTTGATCCCGCGTCTGTATCACTGCGAACAAACTGAAACGGTTAGTACAATCATTTATTTACTACTACACCTCTCTTTCTACTTTCTACTTCTACGTTTGTTTCTTCTAATCTCTTCAATTTGCATTTGCATTTGCATTTTCAATTTCAATTTCAATCTGTAACAGTTAGTTAAGCTCGCGCGTGTTTTTTGATTTCTGAAGATGGGGAAAAAGCGTGTAATGGTGCCTGCGAAGGACGTAGATTTGTCTTCAATCAAATACGAACCTGAAATTGTTCAAGGTTATTCATTCATCCCACTAACTTTAATTGCTTCTTCTTTCGTTAACCAATTTCACTCGAATTCAACTTTGATTTGACTTTTTTGTTTTTGTTTTGTTTTGTTTTTGCAGCTCCACATTTGACTGGCTTTTGGTTTCGATTTTTTGTGAGGTTGATTGAAGCTCCATTGATAGGTCCTTTTTTGTTGACTATGTTGAAGAAGGAAAATAAAATTGATCAGGTTTGTGTCACTCATTGAGTTAGTGGGTTTGAATTTTTTGGTTGCTTAAATTGTTACTCGTGTTTGCGCGTTTTACTTTGAAGAACTTTTTTCTTCAGTTGTGTTGTTATAATATTTTGAGTAGGTTGTGAACTACACTAACATCTATGTTATATAACTGACACTTCAGATTGAAAGCGTATTTGAGTGTCTGACACATGTTGATGTCCAAAGCTGATACGACATTGACACCTTACAAGCACTTTTATTTTTTAAAATCATTGTCGGTGTCATGTTTGACGTTTGTGTCAATGCATCGTAGAGTGACATTGGTGACTGGATTTATATTATGTCTGCTTCTTTTACTTTTAATTTTCCGGTTTTGATGATGAACAGTTATTGCGGAACACTGTGTTTCCTGAGGAACCCATGTTTAAACCTGAATATCCACCTCAAGGTGATTTCTCATACTATATATTTATATGTTTGCATCGAAGATGTTCTTGTCGAATTTACCTAAACTTAAAGCTTGATCTGTAGAGATTGTTTGGGATGACTAGAAGGGAAAAGGAGGAATAAAATTACCTTAGAGATAATGAAAACTAGCAATTCTGCTAAATTATTTGCATTGCATTTGAAGAAGCATGTTTGGCCATATAATAACCCAACTGTTGTAACATAAATTCAGAAAAGGAACACAATGTTGTTGAGCTTGATGAAGACGGGAGAGCTGAAGGCAGAGTTGAGTCTGCCTTGAACTGTCTTCCACATTATGATCCTGCTAAAGTATGGGAAAATTCATCTGCACCCTTTCGGTACTGGAAAATACGTGACTATGCTTATGCTTATCAGTCTAGAAAAGTAACCCCATCTATGGTATGCGACATTCAGTTGATAGCAACCTCAAATATAGAATTATCTTTATTCTAAATTAACTTGATAAATGAAATGATTTCACTTTGAATATGTAGGTTGCTGAGCGCATCATCTCATTTATAGAGGAGAATGGAATAGATAAACCTCCGACACCACTATTGTTATCTTTTGATGCTGCAGAAGTCCGAAAGCAGGCGGCAGCATCTACTCAGAGGTTTGAATCAGGTAATCATGTATGATTCAAATCCGCAAATAGATGTTTAAGTGTAAATCATTGACACATGATTATGTTGAGACATGGTGGGACCAAGCCTGGATAATTACTGTAATCACGCTCTTGGCCTTATGCAGGAAATCCATTATCAATATTGGATGGAATTTTCATTGCTATCAAAGATGACATAGATTGCTATCCTCACCCGTCTACTGGTAAGCAAATCTTAGGATCTAACTTTGTGCGAGTAATTAAAGAGACACACTTGGATCATCTTTTGGTGATGGCAGGTGGATCAACATGGATGCATGAGGTACGTGATGTAAAGAAGGATGCCGTCTGTGTTTCAAGACTTCGTAGCTGTGGTGTCATATTCATAGGGAAGACAAATATGCATGAGTTTGGCATGGGTACAACAGGAAATAATTCTAATTACGGGTAAGCTAATCTATATGTTATTTATTGATGCCGTTATAAACATAAGAGGCTTTTGGCTTGTTAGAAGGGTGATATCTGCATGCTTTACCTGATACATATTTAGGACTTTATTGCTTCCCACTCTTCCTTCTTCCAAATTAGAGGACACAAGTAGTCAAGTACAGATGTTAACTAGTGTGTTCTTATTTTCATTCCCTATGTGTTCATTTCACATGGCTTCTATCACAAGCTTAAGAACCGTTATTCAAAGGTAAAAAAATATTTTATGGAAAGGCAACGAATGAGGGTAACTTGAAGAAATGGAAGAGTAACGGAAAATTTCACACTCATGTGCACAATAAGATCATGAGTTGTTACAAAAAATAAATCATGATTTAGGTAATCTGCCAACATGGTAGATAAGGGAAGTGATGGCTATCTTTGAGAGTAACAGGATAAGAAGGAAGGCCATGAGGTCAAAAAGGAAGGAAGGGAGTGAAAAGAGCGGGTAAGCAAGAATTGAGTGTATGACTGGATGCGAGGTTACAGTGTTATAGGTCTCTCAAACGACCTGTGTTATCTTTTTTCTTGGTTGTTTTCTTTAATTTATCTCTCAGCTCTCTGTAATTACTGGGGCTCATTCCCAGTTTCTAGAATTTGAGAAGTTTCTACCACATGTCATGTCAAAACCAGGAAATTAAAGGAAAATTTCCCACAACGTTATTTGCATTGAACCCAATATACCCTTGAGAACTATTTTGGTTTGCTCATAATTTTCTTACATTCTTCATCAAAATATACATATGTGATTGTTCAACTGAATTTTTTTGAGTTGCAGAACTGCAAGAAATCCTCATGCACCTGATAGGTATACTGGTGGATCCTCTTCAGGTCCAGCTGCAATTGTTGCTTCTGGACTATGTTCTGCTGCACTCGGCACTGATGGTGGAGGTTGTGCAAATCTGATGTGTCAAACTATTTATTTGCACCAATTCTATATACTGATTCTCATTTTCAAACATTGTGAAGGCAGGTTCAGTACGTATTCCTTCTTCCCTATGTGGTGTGGTAGGATTGAAGATAAATTACGGGCGAACAAGCATGCAGGGGTAATTTCTCACTATATGCTAGATCAATCATAACCAGCTCTTTGTGTGTACTATTTGTTATTCAAGAAAGTGATATTTACCCTATTGTAACATGTAGGAGCAATTATATTTTGCGACCTTATTATTCTATATCATTTGGGGTAATGATTGCCCTTTTTGTATTAGAGCTATGAATTGAATTTGTCAAATTCCATACTCTTTTTTTTCAGTGTTGCACCAAAGAAAAGAATATACGTTGAATAAATTCCTTTAGTGCCAAATTGAAGAAAGCTTGCTGCAATAGACCTTAAATATATTGATCAAACACTACATGACTGCGATGGTCATAACACAAAAAGTATCATCTTTTAGGTTATTACTAGAAAATATCGTCACTTGACATTGGTTTAAAAGTATGCTACATTATCAGTCTATCTAAGAGACTGAAACCTAGGGAATTAAGCTCAGTAAACAATCCTCCTTTATTATGTGGATAACAATCCTTCTTTAACTTCTATTCATCAAACTTAGAGTTTCTTTTCACATTCTAGTCTTAAAGATTCGTGGATAATAGTTATAGTGTGTTTTGTGACTGTTGGATCTTTGATGGTTAGTGAAATATTTTTCTATCTTCTAATATTATTGCATGATGCATTTTCTCATTTCATTTGCACAAAAAATTCGATGAAAACATGTTATCTTCTCACTTAGAATAAAGTTTACAATTTAGCAGTTTTCAAAGAGCAACATGTCTGAGTAGTACAACATATCTGAGAAACGTGTGATGTTCCCAGAATTTAGACAAAATTAATTTTTATGTGCCAAAGTTTGTGACATTGACTTGCTAATAAAAAAAAGGATCTATGAAAATATATTTAATTGAATTAAAAAACAATTAGTGTTTGACTAGCTAAATTTATTTTATCTGGAACTCATACCATTAACTTTTTATTTATTTACAGGTCCTTGTGTGATTCTGGGACAGTGGAAGTTATTGGACCCATTGCTTCAACAGTAGAGGATGCGATGCTTGTGTATGCAACACATATTTTTCCCGTTTTCACTCAGTTTTCTTTTTTAATTAATTCTTTCATTTTGCTTGTCTGCTATCTACTTTGCATTCCTAAAAAGACCAGTTACTTTTCATTATTCCTCCATGGACACACAGGTTTCGCGATGCTAGCGGTTGATTTATGTTGGGTCCTAGTTAGTACCCAAGCACTTTGGAAATCCTCCCTTAAAGCAAGCTATTAAGGGGTAGAACCAAGCAACTTAAATACTCCACCAAGCATCCCATACTACTAGATGTAGGGCTGAGGCACCCAAAATCCCTATTATGCACAGAATTCTCATTGTGCATTATGATACTTATGTAGAAGTTTTATCTGGGATTTTCAGTAGAAGGAAGTGTTTTTTTGGTAAATTGGTTTTTAGAATCTAATTGACAGTTATAACCAAAATAAGTGAACATTGTCAAATCACACAGTATCAAAAACAAAATTAGTTATCAACTTTAATTCTTGCAAAATGCAAGGCCTAAAATAAATGTGAACTTCCTTACTGGCATCTTTATGGTTTATGCCCTAAACTTTCTTTTGCACATTTGCTTCATTGCAACTTTTTGAATTTTTTTCTCTTTTGATGGAAAGCTTCCTCAGCGACCCTTCACATCATGCTTTTTGCTCATGTAATATAAACTGCTGTTCCAGATGCAATGTTAATTTTCTTATAGCATCAATGATTTCCGGTCCGGTGGCTACGCAGACATTTTTCTTTAGCTTCTCTTCAGTTAAACTTATACTTGAATTCAAGACTAGATCTCTGCGGTTTTAATTGTTTGAGATAACATTTCAATAGTCGATGTTAAATATAAAATGAAGATAACAATAGCCTTCCTCTTGAAGATATATAATGAATATTTTGTGTGCTCATAATTTAGGTATGCGGCAATGTTGGGTGCATCACCTGCAAATAGAATCAGTATGAAACCGGTAATCTTTAATCCTTCAATTGATATCTTTTCAGTGATAAACAAAGCTGAGATTGGAAACTAAAATGTTGAAAATTAGATGTCATGGACTAATTATACATATAAAACAAGCAGGCAACCTTACAATTATCTCAGGTTAATTGTGGTGGTTAGCTACCCTAATTAAAATAAAAAATTGAGGTGTAGGAAAAAAAGAGATAGCATTTTCAAATGCTGCTGTACTGAGCTCATGAGACTCATGTAGTTATGATTGAGCACCGAGATTTCTTAGAATATTCATTTGTTATGAATCATGTGATTTTGGATTTGGTTTTTCTTAACAGTACACAAATTTTCATTTAAAATTCTGACGTAATAGGGAAATAACTAACCATATGCGGAGGAAATAAAAAAAAAATAGATAACCATGGACCAGGTAAAAAGGTTACTGTAAAGTATAATTGTAACTTACGTACATTTTACGGAGGAAATTTTTTTACTCTTCAATCTCACTCTTTTGGATTTAAATCTCTATTTTGGAGTTCATTTAATGCAAATCTGTTTCTCTACCTATGTTACCTTTTTAATAATTACCATTTTAGTTGAAAAAAAAGATACTAAAAATTTAAAGCATCTTTTAGGGGGTGGGGTGGGGGGTGGGTTTATCCCTCTGGCAATCTCATAATACCAGTATTCGAAAACACCAATACCAAATAGCATGGTGTAGACACAGAAACGAGCCAGAAGAAATGCTTGAGAACTTTCATGCGAAACAGAAGAGCTTCTGCTATTTCAGTGACATTTCTGTTCCAACACTATTCTGTTGGGTAGACAGAAGAGCTTCTGCTATTTCAGTGACATTTCTGTTCCAACACTATTCTGTTGGGTAGGACTGCACAAGAGGATTGATTAATGGAAGTGTGTATATGATTCTAAATATTATTTGAAAAGGATCTAAAGAGTTCAAACACTAATCTGAATATATAGACTAAGCTTTAACTAGTGGGCCTAACGGATTTAATATAAAATTATTAATAATTACATAACATGTGCCTACAGCTAAACAACAACAACAACCAAGCTTTATCCCACTAATAATTACATAATATGTGCCTACAAATATAATTACTTATTTACAAATCTGCATGACATAAACAAACTACTATACCAAATTACCAATTTATATTCTACCATTATGTACTCTGTTCTTTATTGGAAATATTCTGATAATTATGATGTTTTCATTTCTCTGTTTCTTGTAGTCAACACCTTGTTTGCCAACTCTGTCGTCTGATGATGATACAGATGCTTTGAGATCATTAAGAATAGGGATTTACACACCGGTAATCACGCTATCCTTTGAACATGGAGTTATACGAAAAACTTTTTCTAAACAACATATTTATTCCTGTGAAGTGGTTTAATAATGTCCATTCAACTGAAGTCTCTGATAAATGTGAGGATGCTCTTAATCTGCTGTCAAAGGCACATGGTTGTGAAGTAAGTACATTGTAATATCATGTACCGCATGATTGTTTGCACTTTATTTCTAGTCTAGCATGATGATGGTTTGAAACAAGTCTAAGTATTACACATATCTCTTATATTTCAAGGTGGTAGAAGTTGTTATACCAGAGATTTTGGAGATGCGAACTGCCCATCTTGTTTCCATCGGCTCTGAATGCTTAAGTTCACTGAATCCTGATATTGAAGACGGGTATGTTTGAGTATATTTCTTTTTTTGTTTTTGTTGGAGGCACGCATGTTTGAGTATATTAAAGCTTTGGTGTTGGTAATTTCATTTATAGTCTTAATAGAGTAAACAATAGATAGGTAACTGTGCTGACTCAGCACAGTCCTTAATTGAATTAGAATCAGTTGAGAACAGGTATAAATACCTGTTATCTTTCCATTGGTTAAGGGCAAATATGCTTACTTTTGTCTTTAACTATCATGAATGGTGGCGGCATCCTTTATCTTGTATGGGTGTTGGGCTCTAACTTTCATGTTCCTTTTGCCTCACTACTTCGGTGCTTATATTTTTGGCATCTGTGACTAGACTTTGTATTATTTTGTGATGATTCTCTTCTGCACATTTTGTGCGAGATGAATCATCAGTGGTAATTTAAATTTCATTTTGGCTTGTTAAAAAAAAAGGTATAAATACCTGTTGCTACTATAATTGTGAATAGAATTCAGTTTAAGAAAATATTCAACATAGATTTTCAATCACTTTCTCTCATTTTTTCATTCGCCAATGAACTATTCTTAGTCTCTATCAGGTCTGATTCTAACAAGGCAATTTGGTTTTTTGTTAAAAGGCACTCTTCTCATCTTTTACCTTGTCTAGAAGTTTTCATGAGAAATTTATGGCGGTTTCCTTACTTCTTATCTTTTATAGGAAAGGTGTAAAATTGTCATATGATACTCGCACAAGTTTGGCACTTTTCCAGTCATTTACTGCAGCAGATTATGTTGCAGCTCAATGTATTAGGTAACACGAGTTTATATAAATATACCAAATTTACATCCTTTTAGTCAAATGTAAACTCTACTTAAATTTTTGTGTATGCAGCTTCTAAAGTTTATTTTATCTGTTTCAGACGAAGGATTATGCATTACTTCATGGAGATTTTCAAGAAAGTTGACGTCATAGTGACTCCAACAACTGGGTATGCATGTATAATGAAAAACTACAGTAGAAATTCACCTAATTGTAATGGACCATTGTACTGTCTTAAATTTCTGTTCAATTGATATAATGTGGTTTGGATTCATCTATAGTTCTTTGGTAAGATTAAAAGTTGATTTTTATAGTCTGAATAACAGTACATATGACATTTGTTAAATAGTTTTTTGGTATTAAGACAATTACATTATCATTATAGCATCAGATATCTACTTTGTTCACGCTTCATCGAACCAAGAAAAGATTAAAACTTTTAAGGAAAACCTAACCGATCTTATCAGATCTGATGATTTGTCTTTGATCAGTTCTAATAGCAGCAGCTTTTTTTGGTTATAAGTATAATTTTGGGAGGGTGGGACTGAAAAACAAGTGTCATTGATGAGGAAACACCTGTTTACGAAATTCAACCGCGACTTATTTTTGGAAGGTTTTGTTGTTGCTGAACTGCTTTTATTTGTGACAGTATGACAGCTCCCAGAATACCTCCAAGTGCCCTTAAAAGTGGTGAAACAGATATGCCGACTACAGGTGATTGTCTTCACTTTTAAATATTAGATTGATGACATATTTTCCTGAATGTTGGGCTAAGAAGCGTCATATGTACTAATGGTCTTTAGACTCGTAGGTCAACAAAAGATTGACTCATTTTACATTTAGAAGCTAGTACCTAATAATTCAGATCTTAAAATAAAATGCCATAATTATGACAAATTATTGACTAATACACAATGACTTGCCTTGTTCCATGCATTTTAATCAGAAGCTTTTTTTTCTCAGGTTACCTCATGCGGTTCGTTGTTCCAGCAAATCTTTTGGGACTCCCTGCCATTTCTGTCCCGGTAAGTGTGAGTGTTATCAATCACTCAAGAGTATTGTGTTATTATTTATTGTCTCCGGAGTACTTTGAATCAGATAACCATAATAACTGCTTACAGGCTGATTCTTTTAAGCTAACAAAAAAAATATTTTTGAGCAAAAGTATATATTCGGCACAAGAGATGTCAAATTAAGCCACAGAATTCCAAACCAACATGAGAGAAAGCCATCCTGATAATTCCTAACCCCAACAAACTATGATACACCAAACAACAAAAGAAGTAGCTAACATATTAAACTACACAATAAGAAAAGAAATAGCTAACATATTAAACTACACACTGTAATTTTCAAAAACACCCAAACATGCAGCTTAGTCAACCAAGATGAAATAGGGTATCTAAAACCGGATAATCTCACAGTTAGCCAGCTCTAAGATTTCAGTTTTGCCACTTCTTCAATCTTTTCCACATCCAAGGAAACCGACTTGAATTATTGCAAACTATATTGATCACCAAGCATCCTGATACTCCTTACTACATCACAGCAACCCCTGAAACTGTAAGAAGTGACTCCTACAGTCATTATGCAATATTGAAGTTACACCCATCCACATGAGACATGACCTTCAAACTTCTCGATAAGCAGGGCAGAATAAATGACTGGACGATTCTACTGTCGACTGACAACCAAGATACATCCATTCTGATAGTGACAACATATTTCCATTCACCGAATTTGCTTTTGTAAGCACTGTACTCTATTCAACACCAATCTCCATACAAAACCACACAGCTTCAGTGGTACAAGTTTGTTCCATATTTTAGCAAAAAATAAATCCGGAGTGTGGGTCTCCCATTTTAAAGCTCCATATATGTTGTCTCTGCTGTATACTTCCCAGGCTGATCTCGTTTCCGTCACGAAAATCAGAATCCCATATGTTCAAAATCACCTTAGATAATAACACCTGCAGTTCATTTAACAATTGAAGTTCTCACTGAAATAAATCCCTCATCCACTTCCCCGCAATCCATTTACCCATCTTTGTCACTAGACTGGTATTATCATATATGTTGTTTATTCGTTTAACTGACATGTTCTTTCTATAGGTGGGTTATGATAAAGAAGGACTTCCAATAGGTTTGCAAGTAATTGGCCGACCATGGGCAGAAGCTACTATTTTGCGTGTAGCAGCTGCAGTAGAGGTACATCTATTTTCATGCATAAATATAATAAGTGTTAATACTCAAAACCTAACCACAGTTTGTGTGATGTATGGATTTGTCTTTCTATCTATTATTATAAGAGTTTAATTTATACACGTTCTAAGTATAAAGATATACACATGCACCTGATTATTTCTAAAAAGCGGTTAATAAAGTGGACTTATGTAGCGATTTGATGAGTTTTCATTGGATGTCGGTGCAAAACTAATTTACATTGATAGTGCATCACTGATTGCGTATATATTTATTGTTTATATTTCGGTAAACTTACTTCCTAATTATTCAGAAACTCTGCGGGGAGTCAAAGAGAAGACCTGTGACATACTACGATGTTCTGGGGGCTAACTGAAGCTTAAAATACTCTTGTGGGTCTTTAATCTGTGGCTGAGAATTTCTAGCGTTATTTGGAGATGGCTATCCTTTTAACAGGATTTACGGTTTGGCAAGCTTCCTTGCAAATAATATCTACAGACAAGATTGTGTTAATAACCTCTACAGACATAAAATATTGTTTAGAAAATAATGGATGAACACACTATCAAAATGTAGAAGGGGAAGTATACAGTCAAGATTATATTTCATTTCAGATTAACTTTCATATGAGAGTAACCTACTCTTATTATACATTTTTGTTAATTGTTATCCCCTTGAATATATTTCATTTCATATATGATACGTTTGCAGTTACTACTGTTCTATAAATTATAAACAGATTAATGTCATCCATTTTTTAACGTTATTTGAAGGAGTTTTAATATTTTATGAGTTTAATTTTCATACACAACCAATGTGATCTGTTTTATACTGTCAGCACAACTCAACCAACCATACACATTGTAGTTGTTATCTCTGTCTACATTGTGATTCCCGTGTCCATGCCTGACCTGGACATACGGTTTTATAAGTTGGTACTGCTATGATTTGCAAGGACATAAACAGTGTTGTCCAATAGCAGATATAACGAGCTATAGTGCTGTGGAATTTTAGAAATCGCTTTTGTTCCACGATACACAGTTTAGTACCAAGTGCTATCAAATAACATGGCTATAGCAATGTAGTGCCGCGAAATTAGAACAAGCCTATTTTCTGCATTTCACAATTGAGAATACTGGAAATAACCATGGCAAATATTATTATTTAGTGTCCTTGTAATGAAACTCACATCGGCTTCAAGTCCACACTAGTTAAGTGTGTTGACTGTTGACTGAAAACAGTTCAACTTGATACTAACCAGGTGAATGGTTTTTCAACAATGCAGTGGAAACAAATTCGGACATGCTCCTATAAACCTAGTAAACATTCATCCAGTAAAAGATAACAAAAATGAAAAAGAATTACAGCATCAGAATTCTAGTGTGTCCAAATCAAAGCAACAAATAACTAATGAAAGCACAGCGAGAACAAGAGTGTTACTATTACGATTAGATTGTTCAAGTTTTAAGCCAAATTGAATAACTTCAATTATTCTAAAAGATTGCTTTGAATTTTAGTTAAATTTCAATACTCCTCTTCCATCAGTTACATGTAATTATAATGTTACTATTTTTCAATTTTTTTTCTCACAAGAGGTTTACTATTTTACGCGTAACTCTTGCATAGTTTTATTTTATACGTACTACATCTTCCCCCCATAATATCTGTCACACTTAGTAATTTTATTAAACATTAGTACTGTTATAATAAATCTAATAACCTGTCTGGTTATGCATTCTAATTACCAATAGAGTCCCAATGCCGATTTTGCCGCAATTTTAAGAAGCCAAATATGCAAACTTCACACTAAACGCACTGCTGCATTCACTCTAACGTGAAAACACTCGTTAAAGAGAAATACTTGAACGTGAAACACATAATATTAATTAGATACTATAATTGAATAAAGAAAACTTAATATGACATTGAAAACTAAAAGTAAAATCCATTTTAAGACAATTGTGTGCAAATGTGATGATTATTATGGGATTGAAGAGTAATATACAACACCATCAAGAAATACCAAGGTATATCATATTTATCATGTTTATTAAGGCTTTGTTTGGCAAAAAAAAATGGGATAGCTGATAAACTAACTTACAACGAATGATTTATAAACCAGGTTATAACTAATATCAAACAAGCTAACGGACTGAATTTACATGTTTAATAAATTTAATGGTTATAAAAATGACATAAAAATAATGTAATATTTAATTGTTAATTTTCTCTTTAGACTTTCACATTGCTGAAAAGCTTCACAAATTTAAGAGGATGTAGTATCCAATGGCACAAAATCTATTAGGAGTTACGACTCGATCATTGTTTTTTAATTGATGCCTAATAGATGGACTTATTTTCACACGTTGAACGATAGGAGGACTTAAAAACAATCGCCTTATAAATACCAAATGAATGGTATCCATCATAATTCCAATCCAGCTCCAACCATTTTTTCACAGTAATAACCACCACCTCTTTTTTTCTTTCATCGTTCCAAAACCCAAAAATCTGAATCGATTTCAAAACTCACTTCTATGGCTCTTCGAATTCAACACATTCCAATGTTCTTCACAATCTCTCCCATCACACTCTCCACCAACCCAAAACCCAAACCCCCAAGAATCTCATGCACCAAGAACAACAACGATGTATCACTTGCATCAGAGTTTGCAGAAAAAGCATCCATAATCAACGCACGTGCAAAGCAAGCAGAAGAAGCAATGAGAAAGAGCAGAAAGATTGTTTTCAAAGAACTATGCGAATATTTAGAACTCAATGAAGAAGATGCTAAACTCAAATGGAACAAAATGGGTGAAGATGAGAAATGGGTTTTGGTGAATGCGTTTGTTAAGGAATTGGGTCAATTTTTTCATCCTTTGTCTGAAAAAGCTACCAAAGAATTGGTTGAAGAATATTTGCTACAAGAGAATCAACCTCCAAAAGCTTCTCAAATTTCTTATCCATTGTTTCCTTTTGATAGTATAATTGGTTTTCCATAGAAAGAAACAAAGAATGAAACTTCAATGTTCTGTTTTCTTTTTCTGTTCTTGTTTTGGACAATTGCCCGAAAAAGAAATTAAAGTCTGTTTCTTTAGGGACATGTTTTGAATTATTGGTTCTTTTTCTTAGCATATTTGATCTCAGTTTATTGCATGAAGAATTTGTTGTAATATTGCAAGGAAAGAAGGAACATGTGAATACAAGTTGGAGTACCAAAACACTTGTAATAATGTGTGGTTTAGGCTCTGTTTGGATAAATAACTTAATTTACAACTTATAACATAAGTGTTTATCATGGTAAGCACAAAATGAACTAATTTAAGTTAAATTCTTTTCATGTAAACTATATGTTGATTTCATAACCTATCTTGGAATGTTGAGGAGCATATTAAAAACGAGTTGTTTTCATAAAATTTCCAAAGCAATCTCACAAAATGTTTAGTCAATAAATAAACTCAAATACATCAGTCAATTCAAACATTCTCTTAGGCTTTAAGGGACTAATAGAAGAAACTATGAATTATGTGACCCAACATGCTGATGAACAGTTATGCATGTAGCACTAATCAGCTTGTCAATTATTCAGTGTTTATATTAACCGATAAAATGGTAAGGACATGGTTGATCAGGATTCTATTTTGAGCAGATAAGTTTTTGCTGAGCTGCCACTGATCCAACTCAAAAAACCATTCTACTCTTGCTCAAATCAGGAGATAAAGAGAGATTTTAATGAAAGGGAGGGAAAGAGAAGATAGGGGAATGTAAAGAGTGAATTTAATCAAACGAAAACAAATTACGTTACCAAACACCATTGGTGATTGCCCAACGCTGCACTAAAAACATAGCCATCGAACAAATTGAACTATACTGCTACTACTACATCATAATTAGTAGTGCAACCATAATTGTACATAACCACGCGTGAGCAAATACAAATTTTAGGCAGTGAGATCGATCATGGAAGCACATTAGAAGCGTTTCGGCTTGGTAAAGCAAGAATTGTAAGTAAAACTGGAGAATCCACTTTAGTGGGGAGAAGACAAACCAAGGAGATGGAGATGAAATCAGAGCTCAAAGTTATCAATTCTTTCAATTTTTATTCACTCAGTGGTCTTGTCAAATGCAAAAGATAATTTAGAATATCTATTTACAACCACAAAGCTATAACTGTTATACTTCATCAATGAAATATTGGTGAGATATGCACAAACAATGTCAGAAAAACACTTGTCTGCAGTGTGCAACTGTAGCTTCTGCTGGACAATATGGACACTTGAATGTTCGCGTGCTATTTTTTGATAACTTCATAATTGATTGCTTGCAAAGGACATGTAAACATGGCAGCAGCATTGGAGGATTCTCTTCACTACCTTGATCCCTACTCACCGGGCAAACAAAAATTGAATGGAACTGAAATTCCTTTCCCAATTCTACAGGCACTGGCAACTGTTTCATTTCCTGCCACTCCTGCTTCTTTGCCGCCATTACATTTACCAACTTTAACAGTGTGGGCAACCCTTCAATTCCAGCAGCAAATACCACATTCAGTGGGTTCTCGTAGGACTGTCCCATAAGATAGCAGAACTGTCGCGCTAGCTCTTCAGTTGTCATCTCCCAATGAACTGGGGACAACAACTCAGCATAAGGGGAGTTCTGAAGCCTTCCTACATACATGAGACAACCCATAAGCTTGTGGAACTCATCCTTGTAAAGCTTAGCAAAAGGAGCAAGACAAGTTCTTGAATATTTTAGGGCATCAGCTTGGGTTCCACTTTGCACAACCTCTACATACTGCAGTGTGTGAATCTTAAGTTCAAGATTAGAACCAATCTGGACAAGTTTTTCACGATTGGCAGAGACCCATGTGAGAGCAGGCTGAAGATTTCTACCCCTCATGGCTTCAATAACATGGTGCATTTCCAAAAAATGAGATCTAATTGCAGTTGCATTAGACTCCCCAGCCTCATTTATGATGCTATCTCCAAGATCAAATAAACCTTGACGGTAAAAGTGGCTTGCAATGATCTGATTGATAATATGAGTATCAAACTCCACATTTCTGTATGCCTTTGAGATGTCAGGGTTTAACAATTTTTCAGTAAGTTTTTGATACTTGGCAATACTTGAGTTCAATTCCTTAGTTGGTCCTTCTACATGTTGAAGTGACCCAATAGCATTGAGCTTTGACTTAAGTTCTGTAAGAATGGATTTCTGGTCAGATAGAGTTAAGGGGTCCTGAGGTGACTGAAGTGTTGCCAATGCCTGCTCAATTTCACGCCCTACCTGGTCAACAGTTTCTTGAGACTTGGAAGAACATGTCTTTTGCTTCTTAGCCACACGGTCAAATGCATCTTTGATACTACTAAGATGGAAGTCCATCTTTATGTTCAGATCACAAGCTCCTAAGGAAACAAAAAGGTTAGAAAGAACAGCTTACTGCTGTTTAGAAAGATGCAAGAAACTGTGGTAAATAAAAAACTAGGCATGTGGATAGCACAAAAGGCAGCGAACCAGTAAAATCTATAACAACTGCTTCTGTCATTACCTACAATAGTCAATAGTTACAAGACTTTATTAAGAACTATAGTCACACACAATCAAAAGTGATGAAACCATTTCCTTATCATTTGGTTTCTCCACCTTTCGGAGAGCTTAAAATACATTTCTATTACCTAATAGTGCTTTATATATAATTTTAGAGCTACATCAGCTACGTATGACAAAATGCTGCTAACTTGAACCAGCTAATTTATCTAATTCCTTACTGAGGATAGTTTCCTAAATTCCATATTTCGCAAGCTAGTGAGTGGTTGATTTTTTATGCTAATAGGAATTATCGACTATACAATACAACAATAACACAGAAACCCAAACTATGCTCTAAGGTGTATTTGTAGATGATAATTCATCTATACAAGACAACAAAACCTTTCCACATTAGATGGGATCGGCTACATGGATCACTCAACTCCATAATATGATGGTCCGTATTAATTTCAGAAATAGACCATTTACCTCTTAATCTCCCTTTATTGTTTAGGTGATAGTTTTATTCTTTCTACAAGATGGCATAGATTAACCAACACCATAATATGGTGGATCATTAACCACTTAATCTCCCTTAATGGTTTGGCCTATAGTTTTTCTTTAATCCCCCGCCCTCTATCTAAATATATAACTATCACCCATCGAATCAATTCTCCCTATATGTACTTCTATGAATTTTCTCCCCAGATGCCCAAATTAACTAAGAGTCTAAGATGAGACTTTAACATCTTTTCCTCGAGGAGGGCCACTCTAAATTTCTCTCTAATGATTGTATTCATAATCTTGCCTAGTTTTATATAACCACTCAACTAGGGTAGCATTCACATCTCTAAATAACTTACATCATAGATAATAATTCATATATGAGTGATAAAAATATAAACATAGAATCCTTCCTTATTAAAGTTCATCAAAGAAATATGAAACTCAAACAAATAATCTATAATACAAGTATACAACCGTAAACACAACAAATTGCGGACCAAAATGATTAATAAAAGAGATAGTTGTGGACTTGTTTGCAATTTCAACACATTCAGAGACTATAGACAACGCCTAAGAACAAAATGGGTTGTTTACCTGAATTCATAGTGCATAATTAAGTTTATTTAATTCCGATCACAATCTCTAATTGTCAATAAATGTTCTAAATACAAATAATTAGGGAAGAATTTGTATTAAAAATTAGAGCAGAGCAGAGCATAGGAAGGAAGTGTGAATTGAAAGCGAAGGTAAAATCGTATATTAGAGTTATAAGTGATCGATTAAAAAATAGAATGGTTTAAAAGAATAATAGAGAAAACGAAAATTCAGAAAATGTCGAAGGGTTTGAGTTACCTGAAAAAGAAGAAGAGTCTGCGGTGTGAGGGAGACGAGACAGGGAGGAGAGGAGAGGCTTCGCAGGCAGGCAGGCGTGTGTGCGTGCGAATCAGACTAAATCTGTCAGTCACACGTGCCAAACACACATATATACAACTTCTTCCTTCTTTTTTATACACATCTCAATTTTTTTCTTCTTTCTAGTGTTTGAACTGCGGATCTTGTGTATATTATGCATTGTCTAAAGTTTTTTTTTAAAAATTTATTATAATTTCATAACGCTCGACTAAAATTTGAAATTAGCTATCTAGAAAAAATTGCAGTTGGTTTTTTAGTTTCTTAAAACTAGACTCTAACATGTGTGATGCCGGATTTTTTTGTAGAGTTTCATATGTAAAATATCAAATTGACTATATCATTACTTGTAGAGTTACATTTAAACTCAGAAACAATCAAACTAAGTGACAATTGAGAGTGATCGACATGCACAATCTAAAAGAAACAAATTAACAACATTTAGTTTGCATCAACAAAAATGAATATGAAAATCAACAAAAACGAATATGGAATCAAAGTCATTACTTTGCTAAAAGAAAATAATGTTATAATCTCTCGTAATGATTTTTGCAAATAAAAGTCAGAATAAATAACTTCAAGTAATTTGATATAGGAGAAACAAAGTGGCCGACAAAATTACAGTAAAAAGTGAAATTTCTAATGATAAAATTATCATATGGATCAATCAAATTATCTAACAATTCTAAAGGTGCAACTTTAATATCGTAACACGTAGTAAGCGTACACCAAAAATAATAATAATGAAAAAGAATTGTTACCAATAAAAGAACCGCTAATAATAAAAAATAACTGCTATGAGAAAGGGAACCACTAGGGCGGTTGAGGCTTTAAAAAAATGTTTTAGTCATGTATATCATTTTTGGAAGCAATAATATTTCAACAAAAATGGAAGTGGTATAATGGCTAAAGTTGTAAAGTGTAAGCATATGATACTTGATTTGATTCCTTCCAAACACTTTTTTTCCCATAAAAATTACTTAGACCTAAAAGAAAGGCGGAATTAGGATTAGGGCAAATTTTCTAACATTAATATATATTAAGAATATTAAGATTAAGATAAGGGTACAAATGTATCTAATTCATAATTAATATATTTAAGAGTAAAAATATTTGAAGTGTAATTTAAGTATATTGAAAATAGGTTAACCATCCTAAAAAAGAAGGCTATAACATAATTTTTTTTTATTAGTAGTATAAATTTATTCAATTGCCATTTGGATTCACTATTAAACATGTTTTTTTTTTCTTCTTCCAATTAATAGAGACAATGTATAATATATGCAAGGTTTGAGGTTTAAACCCTGACAAAAAAAAAAAGTTTTTTTATGCAACTCTTTTTGTTTTTTGACACAACTATTAATTTGAAGATCAATTTTTTAATAAAGAAGAAATGAAAAAGAAAACTAGAGAACAATTTTAGGAAAAATTATCGCTCCACAATCATCTAACACAGAGGCGGAGCCCTTCATGTGCAGAGGTAGGCCACAACCCACCCGCAAAAAATAAAAAATTAACGACTGTAGGTCTATTTTACGATATTTTAAACAATTTTGTTGCGGTTTTAGTGTTCGACAAATCTAAATCCCCACTGACTGGTGTAGTGGCCCACCTAGAAAATTAAAAAATTAAAAATCATAGGTCTATTTTACGAGTTTTAAACAATTTTTCAACGGTTTGGTTTTTCGGCAGTTCTAAAAGTGACATATGTGATTTTTGTCATGCTTATACTTGGTTGGGTAACGGAGGTTTACAAACCTTCTAATTTTTGGGGGTTTCAAATCTCCTTTATATATATTGTCTTGTCAACTGAAAATTACTCCAATTAACAAGTATTATAAAAAACTATTCGTAATTTGTAGCGGTAGTAAACTATGTAATTTAATTTTTAAAATTACCCGAGCTTTGTAGTCAAACTCTTAGTGGCCCACCCAAACTATTTTTTCTGACTCCGCCACTGATCTAACACAAGTTTTAAGGAATGAGGGGACTGGGAGAACATTAGGCATGACAAAAAAAACCCATACCTGTGGGTATCCACCAAAACTAAAACTAATTTGATGGGTTTTTTCCGTTTTGACTGGGTTTGAGTTTTCTCCGATTTTAAAATATGTGTACGGGACGGGTAACAGTGATATAGGCACCCATACCCAAACCTGTCCCGAATGTAGAAACTCAATTTATTACCCTTTTTATATAAATAGAAACTCAAACTCTAAATCATTTCACCCACACAATTAGAGTCTCAGCCTTTGAGATGACAATCACTTATCATAGTTCTCTCTTTTCTTCTTCCATATGTCACACTCTCGGCCTCTTTCTTCTCTTTCACCATAGTCATCGATCGCCAACATCACTTTGTTGGATAATGTATTACAACATTGAGTTTGGGGATAAAAAATTACTTTTATTAATTTTTTTTATCCGTGGATAGGGATGGAGCGGGGATACCCAAACCCATCGAGGACAGGGATGAGATTCGATTTCTCATCCCCACTAGGTATGGGTAGGGTAACATATAAGTATATGGGAGAAGAGTATGGGGACATGGAAGATAAAATCCATCCCCATCCCTGCCCATTACCATGCATAAAGAACATCATCAATTTAAACTCTCTGCTATGGTTTATCAACGCAACAATTTGCCTCAAGATAAACTATGTTGATGGAAAAAAGTGAGTTGCCTTTGAATGGTGTTCATGAATTACCCAGGACCGTAGGAAGTTCCTGAGAAAACTAATGGGTTTCAACCAAAAACTATATTTACATTTTCAATGACACAAATAATAAATCAAATATCATATAATTTTTTTTTTTTGAGGAAAAATATCATATAAATTATTATCTTTTAGAACAACACCAATAAAATATAGATTTTTATAAGAAAAATTGTTTAATGATATAATTAGAAGAGAAAAAGCCACTCGAAAACCACATTTTCTATTGTATAGATATAGATATATAGTGTATATATGTAAGCATCACTATTCCTTAAAAAAATGTAAGCATCACTATAAACTGTATAAGACATAAAGAGATGTATTGGAGAAAAAAACCCTAATGTATATATCAAAGATAGTACTTGAAATTAATTTATAAAGAGTGACATGTAACTTATCGTATAAATATCTTGATTTTAAAGTAGTATAAAATATTTAAGATCTTAAAGTTTAAAGAGTACATAAAAAAGTATTTAGATGATATGATAGACATATTAAACATGAGTAAATAAGATATTTTCTAGAAGATTCTGTAAAGAAAAAAAGGATATCTTTTAGAAGATGTTGCAATAAAATTGATATTATTTTTTATGTTAATTATAAAATAAAGACAAAAGTTACATATGTTATACATTTAAATTGTATTAATTACTTTTGTACCAAAAAATAATAGACAAAAGGTACATATGTTATACATTTAAATTGTATTAATTACTTTTGTACCAAAAAATAATAGACAAAAGTTACATATGTTATACATTTAAATTGTATTAATGACTTTTGTACCAAAAAACAAAAAATTGCATTTACTTTGTTGGTAAATAAAAAATGAGTTATGTATACTTTGTTGTTAAGTAAAATATATCATCAGGTTGTAAAAAAAAAAAAAGTAAAATATATCATCTAGAGTTTAGAGTCTTGATCGTCGCAACCTCGCTTCTGAGATGCTTCATCCATCAAAGATGAAATCCTTCTCAGAAATTTGTAAATGGGTCCTACACATTCTCATCAATCGTCTCAAAACTGCATCAGGATTGGAATCTACAGATTCTGTTAATTTTGTTACAGTCATTCCTCACTTTACCTATGCCATGTTCTGTTTACTAGTTTTCATGTGTTTTGGTGAACGACTTAGCAATGAGAAAATTAATGAGGTTGAACGTGTAAATAGGACACTTTTGTTGAATTTAAGTAGATTTAATATATTGAATTTTTGGCCAACGGTTACAAGAATTTTGTTGCATAAACATTGGGAGGAGTTGTTGAAGTTGCGTAAGGATCAACACTACTAGAAAAAACAAAATTAGTGAGGGAAATTAGTGATGGAAAAAATGAAATTCCTCACAAATTCCTTGGTCGCAAAATTTAGTGACGGAATTAGAGAGGGATTTCACATTTTCCCTCACTAAATATCCCTCACTAATTTTTGCTTTTTTAGTAGTGCAAGAAGATGTTCTGCTTCCGTTGATAAGAGCGAGGAATCAAGTTAAGGAGAGTGAAATGAGCAATCCTAACACAATTGTTTCATAAGAGTTGGATTTACCTGAGGAGAAACGAAAACTTAGTGAGGATGAAATGGTTAGTCTTTGTTCGGAGTTTTTGAATGCTGGGACAGATACTACTTCAACTGCTTTGCAATGGATTATGGCAAATTTAGTGAAGTACCCGAACGTGCAAGAGAGGCTTGTAGAGGAGATTAAAGAGGTAATGGGTGGTGATGGTGTTGGAGAGAATGAGGAAGTGAAGAGGAAGACTTGCATAAACTTCCGTATCTGAAGTGTGTGGTTTTGGAAGGGTTAAGACTTCATCCACCGGGACATTTTGTTTTGCCACACAAGGTGAATGAGGATGTTGTTATGAATGGTTATTTGGTGCCTAAAAATTGGACAGTGAATTTCATGGTTGCAGAGATGGGAAGGGATCCTCGTGTTTGGGAGGACCCAATGGAGTTTAAGCCAGAGAGATTTTTGAATGATAAAACGTTTGATATTATTGGAAGTAAAGAGATAAAGATGATGCCATTTGGAGTTGGAAGGAGAATTTGTCCCGGATACAAGTTAGCTTTGCTCCATTTGGAATATTTTGTGGCTAATTTAGTTTTGGAATTTCAATTGGAAGCTTCCAGAGGGAGGGCATGTTGATTTGTCGGAAAAAGAAGAATTCACTATGGTGATGAAAAATCCATTGCAAGTTCATATTTCTCCTAGGGTATAGATTATGCGTGTTATGTGTAACCATATCTTGGTAACAATTTGAAAAAAATAAAGTAAACAACAAATAATACATGGTTGAACTTTGCAAGTCCCAATGCTTATTGACAATTAGATTTTCTTTATCCTTTTAAAAAAATTAGTTTTTGTTTATAAATGAAATTTTTGGTGAGTTGGATGCTATGTTCCTAAAGACTACCATTAAGTAGGTTCTTAAGTTAATAACGGAAATTTGAACAATATCCTTACAAAATAGGAGTAAACTCCTTTATCAATCGAATCAATCATCATTCTAAAAATACAATTTAAATAGGGAAATGAAATTCATCAATAAACTTAAAAATAAATTATACATGTTAATAATTAAAATTATTGTTTTTAAATTTGCAAGAAAACTATAACTATTATTTTAAAATTATGAAATCAATTTAGTTTATTGTACTTGTCATTTTAAAATACATAATCAAACACAAATGAGACAATTAAAATCTACATTTTTCTGTCACCAGTAAAGGACTGTACTCGAATATTGCATTATGATTCCACTATTTTCTATTGATGATGTATGTCCTGTTCATTCTAATGATCCATTATGCATACATATGCTTTTACTATCATAGTTGTTACTAGAAAATAAAACACGCTTGCATAACATAAGAGCAATGTTGGTTGTTTGTTATATAATATTAAAGTTGGATTATTTTGGTATACTGATAAAGATTATGGTAGTAGAATAAGAATGTGTTGGAGATTGAAAATAGAGAAAACTTAAGAGAATCTTTAATGGAGAGAATCGAAATCCATTATGTGTAAGATATGAAAATTATGTTTAGGTTCTTCTCATCTTATACCGGTGAAGCCTAAGCTACCTTTATAAACACTTGGACAATTTAGTCATGTCACATAACATCAATAAAAAATAAAAAACAGCCAAATGTACGTCATTGTATTTGAAATACTTATTATTTAATTTTATAGATTATAGCCTTATACTTTTTGTTATTTTCAGTTTGACCCCATGCATTAATTAAGCTATATTCTTTCAACAACATTGTTGCCCACTACTTTCTTCTTCTACATCTTTTCTTTCCATTTTTTGCATCTTCTTCTTTCCATTCTTCCACCCATGCATTTCTTCCTTCAATCAATTCATAATCCGGGGAAAAAATTGATTCATCTTCTTCCATCCATCTTCTTCAACAACAATCATATTAATCTTCTTTACTCTCCCCTCAAACCCTTCCTTCCCTCTCATCCTTTGGGAAAATGCCCTAAGTAACATTTTTTCCGTTTTGATTGCTATTTGAATGGTTAAAATTGTTTTGTTTGATTTGGGGGTTTAGGGGTTTCCATGTTTTAATGTGGTGTGTGTTGGGTGGTTGACATAATTATGCAGGTGTTTTTTGTTTTTTAAGCATAAGTGGTGATCTCTGTTGCTGCATGACATGACATGTCATTTGAATGGAGTTTTATGTAACTTTTTTTGAGGAATTTTATATAGGTTGAGGCTACGTACACATGTTTGCATGGAACCATTTATATTGTCTGCTCATAGGCAATTAAGTGCAATGCATCCAATTTTCAAGTTATGGGATCCACACATGAGGAACACTTTTGACATCAATGCTTTAGGTTGCCAGAGCTTGATCAATGCATGCAGATGGTGTCATTGAGTCTTGCTTCACTCCTGGTCGCTATGCAATGGATATTATAGTTCTGCTACTTACAAAACCAATTGTTGTACTAATTTTAGCATTTTTTTTTGTTTTGTTTTAAAGATCTAAGTAACAAAACTCACACGTTAGATATAGAGACAAAGTGTATTTTTTCCGCTACCTTTTACCATTTTAGGTGTATTCTAGGTTCATTAAAACTTATTAATTTAAGAGTTTAAAATAAAGGTCTACGATTGTGGTATCTGATTGTATCAAGTGCACTTATATGTTTGATTTTACTTTTGAACGAGTCAAAATTAATTCTAGAAGTGTATAATTGTTTTTTTTTACATGTTTGAGTGCATTTGAGAATAATTGATTTTGATTCCATAATTAATTCTAATTTGAAGCTATGATTTGTAGTGTTTATTCAACATGACTTTTGCACTTATATTTATTGTTCAACCACTTTTATGTGAATTTATGCAAATATATTCAACTCAATTTTAATTAAAATCAATTTTTGTCACCATAAAATCAAATACACACCTAACTTTAGCTTGGGACAGTGACACGGTGTGCATGGGAAAAAGATGCTCTTTGGATCTTTAGGTTGTATATTTGTCGATCAATGATCTTACCACAAATCAATTGAATATATTTGTCGATCAATAATTAATATGTCTATTTTTTCTATCAAAAAATGTATTTTTTTTACCATGTTACTAGATTAATTGACAACTAATATCAATATTTTATACTTTACAATATTTTAAATTATCTCAAATTTCGTAAAATATATTGATATGGTCTTCCCCATAACACATTTTAAGTTGCCCACAAGTTCTAGCTTAACTGACAAAATTTTCGAAAATCGTTTGATCGGATGCAATTATCGGGGTTCGAACCCCGTCCTATATTTATGTGCGTGAGTTTATAATAATTTTGTCAATTCGTCTATCTATTAAAAAAGAAAATATTAGTTTAGGGTTTCTTATATACCTTTTGTTTTTAAACAATTATTTTTTAATCAAATTATGTTCCATATACTCGGTCTCCCTATCTTTAAATTCTTGCCTCCGCCCCTGCATCCATGGATAAGTTTTTACTCTTCCAATCAGATTATTTCTTTTGGATATTAACAACCAGCGAAGTATTCTGAAGAATTGAATATAGTCATATTTGTAGGATATGTAATATGTCATTTGTTTATTATTAACATGGTTGTTGTGAATTTGTTCACAAATTCATCCTTTTTGTTTTTACCAATTTTGAATTTATATTGTATCCATATACTCTATCAATTTGAATGAACAAATATCGTTTATTTTTGAAAAAACAAAAACAAAATCAATAGGAGCTTAAGAAAGTATTTATCAATTTGCAAAAATCAATGACTATTTTGTCCGTTATTTTATAATTTTGATGATCAATTCATCTATTCACTCTATTTATAGTGTAATTTGATTCGCCCTTATGATTGGTTAGCAATAATCGTGATTATTTATTTTTATTCCTTCTTTTTTCATGAAATATATGCATCTAGTCTAACTTGTTGTAATGTATATGCTCCAATCATTATTATAAGCAAAAATTCATTTGTTAGGTTCATTCAATAAAAGATGTTTTTTTAATGGCAAAATATATATATATAGATAAAGAAACTGTACAAAATACACCAAGAGAGCCGCCAAAAGACGCTAAAAAAAAACCCTATGGACGATCCCCCATTCGAAAGAGCCTGGAGACACCACCTAGGGGCACCAAGAAAACACCTAAAAAATAAAAGAAAGCTACACCAAAAAAGAAAAGCAGGGGCCCAACAGCAAAGAGTCAAACCGCCAACCTCCAAAGATGGAAAACAAAAGAAACGACCCAAGAAGTCGATCGGGAAGGAAGGAGACAAAGAACCCCCACACGACCCCCGGACCACCACCACCACAAAACCCTACCGATGCCAACATGGGACGGGTTGCATCTCTCACTCATGATAAGTGCAGGAACTAGCATGGCACTTAGCCAGGAACCACTTCCAAGCTAAGAATTTCGCTCTATCCACCAGAGGCTCCTCAGAATGGGCGCCACCAGCAAAATGAAGGTCATTCCGGGAAGTTCAATAAAAGATGTATGTGGTCAATATAATAAACTACATGCATCATTTATTAAATGAATTTAAAATTTTAATTTTTGCTTATAATAGTGACCGGAGGGAATGTTAGATTATTTTGTGGTTATGTTTAATCTATTTTTATTATTAGGAAGTATGACTTAGTTTTTCTCTTGGGACATAATCTACACATTATAAGGCTTGTAATGTGGTTGCATCTATTTTCACTCTTTCCATTTTTGAATCATGTGTAAGGCTATATAAAGCCAAACTCTTGTTCTCAATAAAATAAGACATTCTCTCATACAACCAGTATGGTAATTATTAGTTTTAACATGATGTACATGTGCAATATGTTACTGGGATCCCAGGTCACATCCAGTCATCTACAGAACCTTCTATGTTTTATTCTCGATTTGTGTATATAAAAAATAATGCATTCTATAAAACAACTTCAGTTGTATTGTATTTATCAAATTGAGAGGACAAGGGATTCAACAAAATATAAAATTGTTGTCCTTTTTTAAATTACATCATAACTTTTTGTCTTGGATACAAAGTTGTCTCAAATACCAAAATAATCTTTTTGTTCATCAAACAAGATATAATAGACAAAAAATTGTTCAAATACTTCAAAAATTTGCCATGTATTGTGTTATCCTTAGTGTGTTGTGTTTTTGTTATGTCTTATAATATTATGTGCAGTACTATACCTTTAGCTGATCAAACGCACACATAATCTCATGCTTATCTCATCTCATTTTCATTTAAAATGGAAATGCAAAATCCAAAGAACAATAACCTTTTAATCGCAATTCGTGCACTAGATAAACACTACAAATTGACATTATTGTTTTTTACTGAAAATTGACATTATTCTTTCTTAAAGGTAATTAAGTGGTCAAGACAGAAACAGAAATACAATACCACGATATATTTTTGAAGTGGTTTCAAATTTCCACTCAGTGAGAGATTGTATGCATATACACAACACAACTACCAACATATTATCTTTCAAAAAACAAAAAAAAACTACCACCATATTAGTTTTTACCACACCTTGACTCAAAGCATCCATTCTACACAAATAAAAGAAAGAAAATGCTAACTTGTGTGCTTGAGGCACAAGTTTAGAAACTAAACATAGAAACATTTTCTTAGAAATTGTGCTTTCACTATATTAAAATTTTATATTTTTAAAACAAAAGTTATATTATAATTCTCTTTTTAGCTTCTTAACTCTTGCCCTAGGGCACAAATTAACATGACCCATAAAAAAAATACTCCCTCGGGTCTTGATAATAAGAAAAAAATAAAAATAAAAATAGTTCTATTTATAAAAAAGTCACGTATATTATTAGTTAAAAAACTTTTTAACCCTTGTTTAATGTTTTTCTTTTTAATATTAAAGTCTATATTTAATATTTCACAAATTTCGATAAATATATATTTGTAAAAACATTCAAAATGTTCCAACCATTAAAATTATTGTCTTGGTTTGGTTTGATGTTTTTTTTTCGCTTTTCGTCTTATAATAAGGAGCCGAGGAACACATGGAGTATTTGCATATCACACTTCCAAATTTATTAGACATGAGATGGAGTCGGATCCAACAGTTCCAAATTTTCATTATATTAAATTAATCATAGTTTTCATATATTAGTAGGAGCAAAACTTCCCCATACCAAACACATGTCTACGAGCAATACATGCAAAAAATAATAGATAGTATATAAAGATAAAATAATAGACAGTGGCGTTGTCTCCGGTACGCGACCTTTATGGGCCACTTACCGTGCGAGATTGTCCCTTTCCATTTTTTTTTTGTTCCAAAATGTTTAGCAATGGTTAGATGTGTATATGGTAATGAATGGATGGCTATGATCTCCTGTGATTGGGACCCACCGAGCTTTGAATATTTAAACAGCTTAAAAAAAAGTAAGGGTTAAATATGTTTTTAATCCTTACATTTTGCTCCCTTTTGAAGAATAGTTTCTACATTTTATTAAATGTTTTTAAAATCCTCACATTTTATTTCCGTTATCAAAATTAGTCCCCGATGTTAATTTTCTAATGGAATGCTGATGTGGCAGTTAGTGGGTCCCAGTTATTTTAGGGTTTTTGGTCCCTACATTTTGCGTGACTTTGAAGAATAGTCCTTACATTTTGCGTGACTTTAAAAACATTTATTAAAATATAAGGACTATTCTTCAAAGTCACGCAAAATGTAGGGACCAAAAACATATTTAATCCTAAAATAATTTAGACCCACTAATTGTCACATCAGTATTCCGTTAAAGAATTGACATCAGAGACTAATTTCTATAACAGAGATAAAATGTGAGGATTTTAAAAATATTTAATGAAATGTAGGGACTATTCTTCAAAGTAGTGAAAAATGTAAGGACTAAAAACATATTTAACCCAAAAAGTAATAATATTTTTAAGAAAGGCAATATAAGTTGGAAGTAAGTTAGAAAAGGG
>Ga0228710_1001760_pt1 | contig 33195 bp, 19 predicted proteins | sample MedpolnodulmetaG_FD_177995 | JGI IMG/M metagenome (GOLD analysis project Ga0228710, IMG submission 177995) | Root nodule microbial communities from Medicago polymorpha collected in Santa Monica, California, United States - pink nodules | ecosystem: Host-associated > Plants > Roots > Nodule... | reverse complement strand
AGGAGGACCACCCTTTGCACGGGTTTGATAGGGCGTGCCAATGACTTGCTTTTTAAGCTTTTGCTTCTGCGACTTTGTAAGAACTTGAGTGAAGCCTTCATCAGCCATTCGTTGATCATACTCACGGATTCTGGCCCATAAATCAAGACCATTATGTATATTCCTGCTGACATGTTGTTGTACGGGTGGGACCTGAAACGCTAAATTTACCTCTACGTCATCTGTGACATTGTTTGCTGCGTGTTGGAGATCATGGTCTACATCTACAGCAGTGGAGTCTTGCTCATTTCCCCGAGCACATATGTTCTCCTCAGCATCTATCTCCTCCAACACGTGTAAAGAAGTGCTAGGCAGCCGGTCAGTGCGAGTTGTAGTAGCTTCTGTCTGATCCTCAAATGTGTAAGTAGCTTCAAACACTTTATTGCCAGAATTCTAAGGTACTGCCATTTGAGTTGTGTCATTCAGTATGGCTTTGTCTGTATCCTTATCCGTCGTTACATCTACTATATCCCCCTCATCTGTAATTTACGTGGCTGCCAACTCTTGAGGGACTGTGCTTGTAGCCTGCTGCTGTGTGGGAACCGTAATATCCTTGTCCAACAATACCCTCTCGGGAATAGAAACATCCTGTTGTTCACTATCCACAGATGCAAACGCCTTTGAAGATCCAATTCCCTCCGGATTATCCTTAGACTTCCACATTTGTTTTTGAACCGGTTGCTTCCCGTTATCAATGGTTTTCTTTCCAACGTTTATAGGCTGCTCATGTGTTTCCGCTCTTAGAGGGTGTAGGCGACGGCATGAATTAATGTTGTAACCAATACTATGGCAGTGTGTGCAGAAGTCTGGGAGACCCTCGTATTCGATAGAAACGGGGAAAGCAAAACCCTCACGTTCGACCATCACCTCGTAAAAGATTTTCTTTGAAAGGTCCAAATCAACGAGTATTCGTGCATAGTGTCCATAAAGTCTGTTCCGTGTGACGTTATCAATCAGTAACGGTGTCCCAACCGCGCCCGCAATTTCATACAGAGTTCTCTCCATCCAATACTCTTGCGGAGGTTCCCACAACCGAATCCATACTTGCGTGTGAGTTTGTCTTTGAGTGTGTAGGTTGAAGTCCTTGGTCCATTCGAAAAATCTGAGCAGCCCCGGTTTCAAGTTTACAGTGCCAGCTGCCCAAACCGTGCGCATATCTTCTTGCGATGCAAAAAAGAACTCGTAGAAACCTCGGCCAAGGGAAAGCATATGCCATGGTCCTTTGACTTTCCATAATTTCTGAAGTTTGGCAGTGATGTCTTTGGTTGCATAGGGTTTGTCGCCTTTGTTTAATACCAAACGACCACGGAGGTTAATTTTACAGAAATCTAACCCCCAGGAGTAAGCAGTGGGTGTAATTGATATGGATAGCGTTTCTCCACGTATAGAGGGCAGCGGGAGAGGATCAGTCGTTGACGGAGTGCCACGTAAAGCTTGTGCGAAGGAGGGCTTTGCCGACTGCACAACTGCAGCAATCAGAGCAGGAGCAACAATTTGTGTCGGGACAGCTGTAGCATCATTACTATTGCAGAATGGAGTCGCCGCAAGGTTGAAGGGAGGAGCAAGCTCCGCCTGCCAGTCAACCATGATCAGGCAACTACCAAGCAGCTAGGGCGAGATCGTCTGCAGAAGAGGTGGTCGCACAAATAAAAATTGATGACCGAACAACAAACAATTCACGTAATTTGTGTATTAGTACTGTGCAATAATGAATTGCAATTGTTTTTGTAAATGCAATTCCCCACCACAAACTAGCACCTCACGTGAATTGAATGAATATGTGAGTGGAGTGAAGCAATTGAAATTGGAACAAAGCAATTTGGTGGCTGCGCTGATGCTAGGTGAAAACCCTAGCAGAGCGATTCATCCTTGTACTTGTTTTAAGAATATTATCACAAAATTGATTAATATTAAATAAATAAAAACACATGTAATCACTAACTTAAATTACACAGAATCCTCACGTTCTCTCTCTCTTCCTCCCTCATGTTTTCTCAAGTTTTTAATCTCAACCCTTAGCCAACTCTTCTTCACTTTTTTTCCTAATTCTAAAATCTTCTCCCTTTGTATTTCAAGGGACTATATCAAACACATAATTTCCTCCTGTTTTTTTTTTCTTCCACTTGAGAGGATTCTAATCCTTTTCTTTTAAGGAGAGGATCCTAATCATAGTCACCCGGTTCACAATTCGCTTTGGTATGTAGTACAGGTTTAGGTACGCGGCTTGTAACTTTCAAAGAATTCGATACATGAAGGTATACATACTGAGTACGTTATAGGTTCATGGTAGTTTTAATTAAATTAAAACAAGGATGTGAACGTGATAGTGAAAACATACGTGTGGTTTATCAAATATTAACATATGGTTTTTTTTATGTACCACGTCGGTCATTCTACTCCCGTTGAAAATACAAAAGCTTACCTCATCTGATAAAACAAAGCCACGCTTGGCTGGGTCCAGTGAACTCTCACTTTCAGTATAGTGATTGTCACTTTCCAAAATATAATCTACTGTTTATCACTCTCTCAAAAAATAATCTTTAAAAAAAAAAATGTGAAAGATTTCTCAATTTTCCTTTATATTTCTCACCCCCCATCCAAAGCCTTTCCTTCTATTCTCTTCTCTTACAAACTCGAAAACAAAGCCTAAGAGAGGATAGAGTTAAGAAAGAGGATGAGAGAAAAGAGGAGATGATCTACTGCATCCATAAACTTAATTATACGCTGCTGATAGGTTGGCTAGTTAAATCTTGTTAGAACTAAATTTATGTGTGACGAAGTGCTTAGTTCCCTTTGAAAAAAATGATGTTGAATTCATTTAATTTTTAATAATTTTAATGTTTTTTATTTGATTAAGTGTGTGTCAAGTTTTTGCGTCAAATGTGCAATGAAAAATTCAATTTTTTTAGTATTTTTCAACATCATATTCAAATGCTAACATCCAACTGAATTTCAATGCTTGTGACTGTGTATTCCATGTCATTTGTTGTCTGTTGAAAACACCAATATTACATTGGTTCAAGTGTAACTTTTTTGAATTACGTAAAGTCAGTGTCATGTGAAGATTACTAGTTATTGATAATTTCGGTAGTTACTGATAAAGTCGGTCGATGCTTTGAACTAATGACGTAGTTGCAAAATTAAGTCATATTTTTCAGTATTCCAGTTAAATTCACTAGTACATAGATAAACGATAGATGTATTATGTTTATTATGCATCAAATTGAGAACATTTCAGCAGCCACAACAATCAAGGCAGTACAAGAAGTTCTCTTCCCAAATTAATAAATAGGAAACAAATTTGTTCATTGACAAAACTGAGTAAACTATGATCAAATAATAGTTTTTTCCACATGGCTGTCTCCGACAATTCTGAGGCACAGTTGTAATCTTGACAGTTTTAATTTAAAAAGTATTGAAAAAAAATTCAATACCACTTAGAGTGACAAACATTTATGTTCTACTTAAATATACGAGCAATGGTTTAAACATGACTTTTACCCAGAGATAAATTGACATTTACCTACGGACAATGTATAATTGACACTAAATAGTTGAATTCTGGACTTTTACCTACCGAAAAATGACATTTCATGACGGATTTTGTCCATAGGTACAAGCGTTTTTTTTTCTCTTTCAAATTTTGAAGCCCCTTTAAGTTTGAGGCCCTGTGCCAAGGACCTTGATGCACTTACACAGGGTCGACCCTGTTAACAATGGTAGTATTGATCCCATGCATATTATTTACCTGCCTGTGACATCGCTCATAGTTACATTGTTGTTTGAGTTAGATCGATGACTTTGTTGAGAAGATTCTGTACTTCGAGAATTTTGCTTGTGAACAAAGGCAACTTTACCAGGAGGTGGAAGATGTGTGATCTCACTTATGAGCATCAAAACAACTGTTGATATACTTGGTCTTTCTTTTGGAAGTTCTTGCACACAAAGAAGTCCAATGTGTATGCACCTCAGCATGCTGCTCTCGAAAGATGCATCCCATACCTCTGGATCTATTAGAGATATAATGTTTTCTTCTAACCATAGCTTCCATGCCTAGTAAAAAAACAAAACAATAATAATGTTATTACTAATAATATTCAGGTTCTTTCTAAATTCGCTTCCAACCGTCTTTATTATCGGTTAAAATTTATGTAAGTTCTTTGATTGTGAATCACATAGAAAATGTGACCCACATAGAATAGTGGAATCCACACAAAATTTAAACAAACAATAAGTGTTGAAAGTGTATTGCTAACACTTCTTGTATCATAGAATGTAATAAAGATGTTGAGTAATAAACTTACAAAGCCTACAAGGCTAAGAGAATCCTCGCTGTGATAAAAGCTACTATTTCTTCGCCCACTAACAATCTCTAGCAATAAAACTCCAAAGCTATAGACATCTGATTTCTCAGAGAAAAGCCCCTCCATTGCATATTCAGGTGGCATATAACCACTGCATTTAGGATATATGTTATAATAAGACAAATAATAATTTAGCAATTCATTTGTAACATTAACTCCAACAATGTAATGTCCATTGAGATATGATTACTTACTAAGTTCCAACAACCCTTTTTGTGTTAGCTTCATCATCTTCTCCAAATTTAACAATTCTAGCTAAACCAAAGTCTGATATTTTTGGAATCATGTCGCCATCAAGTAAGACATTGCTTGCTTTTAAATCTCTATGTATAATCCTTAGTCTTGAGTCTCTATGAAGATAGAGTATACCTCGAGCTATCCCTTCAATTATGTTTGACCGCTTTTTCCAATCTAAGTTTTTCTTTTGTAGCGGATCTTAAAAGAATAAAGAATACATTAATGTGATGACAAATTGGTGCTTTATGAACGTTGAAAAGAAGGAAAACATGCTTAGGGGGCGGTTTCATATACAACATTATTAAGAGCTTATATATAACCAATTTGTACAAGTACAATTGAGGAGGTAATGAGGATAAATCCCCCTAAGTATATATAGCCTATGAAGTGCTTATATATAAACTTGAAAACAATTTAAGACACAGTTATATGAAGGAATTTTTTGAAAATTATAGTTGACATATCATAAGCTTTTTATAGGCTCTTTCAAATACTTAATCAAATGCTTATATTAGAAGCTAAGTTCAAATAAATTTTCAAACATTTAAGCAGGTCCTTATGTTTATTGTATGGCTAGTACCAAAATAAAAGTTTACTTCGCACATTTGTAAATTTTTCATTAACTTATCACTGTACTACTAAGTGAGCTAATAATATTAATTTGTGGTTAGAGCTTAGAGTACAAAAGAGGAAAAATAACTAACCAAAGAGAAAGGCATCCAAACTTTTATTTGGCATGAACTCATAAACCAACATTTGCTCTCCTCTTTCAACACAGCAACCTAAAAGTCTTACAAGATTGCGATGCTGAAGTTTAGAAATCACTACTACTTCGTTCATAAATTCTTCTATTCCTTGTCCTGATGCCTTTGAAAGTCTTTTCACAGCAATTTCTTGACCATCTTGCATTATTCCCTAGATAGTGTCAAAAATATTTTAATTTTGGATTTATATTATATATAATTCAATAAATAACATAAAAATAAAAAAGTCGTAGATAAAATCACCTTATATACAGGACCAAAACCTCCCTTCCCAAGAATATTTCCAAAGTGAAAGTTGTTTGTGGCAGCTTCAAGCTTTGCAAACTCATATACTGGTAGCTCATCTATTTTCATTTGGTTTTGTTCTCTATTAATCAAGTTTTGAGACTTACTTCCTGAATACATTTGTCAGTTGTTAACAAGAATAAATTTGTATAAATCCGTTCTAAATTATAATTATGTTCTAGCATGGTTTATGCAAGAATATATGTTATTATAAAGTAACAATAATTGTCACCCTCTCTTCTAACATTCACACACCCTCCTCTTACTTCAATTCAAGTTTGAAATAGAAATAAGGCAACTTTACCTCTATGCCTGGTTGAACATTTCCTCCACAAAAGATAAGCACATATAACCAAGATAAGTGCTCCTATCCCCCCAGCAATGGCAATGATTAAAACATCTTTGTTGCGCCCTTTTTCCTTTTTATTAACGGCAACTGTATAGCACTCAAATTCAGATTATTAGAGTGTAAAAACTTAATTATTTTGATACTCAATAATTTATAGATTTTTAAAAATAAAAAAAGAAGTTATTGTGTTAGTTTATCATAATGAAAATCATATTTTCTTTTAAAAAAAACCGTTATCAATTTTTTTTTTCTCTAAAAAAGCTACTAAAAAGAGCTACTCATCTTAAGTAATTTTAGATTTTTTTTCCCTTGGCATTTTATTTTTTTCTAGAATTTGTAACAATGGATGATAACTTCTAAAAGTAATTAGGTAAAAAAAAAACTTCAAAAAGTAATTAGTTCATTTGTAATAAAAAGTAATTTTTTTTTTTCAAAAAACGAACTGTAATAAACGGCCTTAGAAAGAAGATCAAGTCTTTGGTACACTAAAAAAAGCATAATGTATACTTAAGTTTCTGATTATTTTTTAAATAATTAGAAAAATAAAATGTAGAATTAATATTTTATGAGTACATCTAAGAGATTTATATTTGATCTTATGGCCATACAAAATATTTCGGAAAAAAAGAGAGAAAATTTACCAAGTTCTGCCGGCACACGAATGAAGAGATCAACTCCGCTAGAAGGAAATTTCTGCAAATCAATTAACTGGCTACTCCAATACATACAACCTATAGAAGGATCATATGCATATGCCAAACAAGAACAATTTGCCAAACAATCTGTTCCACATTTATCTTGATTACCAGCTGATCTCTCATTAAAATCAGGAGGTTTCATATTATGATGCACCAAAAATGCATCTTGTTTCACTAAATTTGATCCATTCTTCAACATCTCACACTTCAAGTTCAATCCTTCTGTTCTCACACAACCATTAGTCCAATTGCCTAAACTCCACTCCACCGAATTCTTTGGCTGAAATCCATCAAAACAACTACAAATTGGTACACTAGAATTATCACAATTTCCAAATGGCCCGCATTTTCCATAAAAATCACACTCATTTTGATCCACCTCAAGTCTAAAAAGTTCCTTTTTGTTCTTATACTCAATCAACTTAAGTGTCCCATGTGGTGTCAATGAGAGAATTCCAAACATAGTTTTGTCCTCGAAATTATAAGTTATAAAAGTGGTTCCATCATCGTCGACACCTAAACGCCAACCAAATAGATATTCGGTTGACAATCTTGGCGTTCCGAGAAAAACCCTTCCATTCCATGGACCAGTTCTCCAATAAATATTTTCATCTTTCCAAATGAAAACTTCTGGTGCATCCAATCTTTCAACACTAATTGTAAAATGTCCCGAAGAAGGATCATTGTCACTTTTTCTTGCTACAAAAGCAATTTGCTTACCTGTAACTTTGTTAGATGCAATTTTCATCGATGGAACAGCTGCATCTGCAGGATGTGTGAAACTATCCCAAATTGTTGCTCCAGAATTGATGTCTCTTAGAATCAAGTTCCCTGCATCATCAAGTTTAGCTGTTGAATTTGTTGGAGTTGAAATGTTTGTTGACCAAATGATGCTACCATTTGGTTTGTTCAAGATTACAAGATTTCCATCTTTCTGAATTGTGACTATTCCATTTGAATCTTTGAGTGGTTGATCTCTGTTTGCAATCCATATGTTGTTGGTCTCATTGATGTACCAAATTCCTAAGTAACGGTTGGTCGAATTTAATGGGCTGAAAAATCCTAGCTTGAGGTCTGTGTTGTTTGAGGTTATTGTTTCATTGTCTTTGAGTGATTTGGAGGATGTAATGGTGTCGTTGACGGCACTATAACATGAATAAAATGTGCAAAATATGAGGATTGTTATGAACAAGTGGTTTTTGTGATGACTTAGAAAAGCCATAAACATGCAACAAAATGGTGTTTTTTGAGGAATACTAGGATTTAATTTGGTTTGATGAGATTTGTAATTTGTTTCATGTTCCTAATCAAATTCACGTGGAAGAAGTTGTTGAATTGTGGAGTCGTTAAGATGCTCTATTGAGTTTGCAATTAGTTGACTTTAGCAACGCGCTAAGCAATGGGAATTACATGGAAAAATCATAAGTTGCGTTATTTTATTACCTAAGAAGTCAACTCGAGTATTGCTTGCATTCACACTTCTTTAATGTCAAAATTTACATTTTAAAATTTACATTTTCGATCCTAGCAAGGAAATGTTACGATGTATCATACCTTCCGAGAAGGGAATCAATGTATGAATTTTTTGGTCAAGCTTGATGCCTCGTCGAACTTTGAGTTTTTTTGTCACGAGTCTACTTCAACGAATCTTTTGAATTTTCTTCGGAGTGATGCAGCTGGAACTTTTTATTTGAGAGAGTAAGCTCTCTTTTATCTATTTCTTTTGTTTTCCTTTTTTTTCTCTTTTGTTTTAGCATTGTACTAAAAAAATATATATAAAGATGTTTAGGCTTGACTTGGTTAAACTGAAGTTATCGACTTTCCTTAGAAAAAATGTCCAAAGATATATATAAAGCATTTAATTTCATTACATCTTCAAATTCTTTAAATCAATTTGCGAATTTCTTATGAATTTTTCTGCTTGCAATCGCACGTAACTGTGAGATCAAGAGAGGGGGCAATTCCTGCATAAATCAGAGAGACGAAGACCATTCAAAGGTGCCTTCTGTAATTTTACAAAGAATAATATTTTCCTAGTAGTGTCATGTAAGCAAATCATTGTTCACATTGTACGGAAGAAATATAAATAGAATTTAATTGATATACTTTCTGAGTGGATATTTATTTTACAGAGCATTTAATGATGCATTCTCATGAATTGTTTTTTGAAGGGAGTCAATGAATTTTTTATTTGGTGGTAAACCTTTGAAATTGATAGAGATGTAACAATTCGGTTAAGATTGGTTTACAGTTAAAAAAATGTTTGAATCCATGAAATTTATCGGTTAGGTTTTTACTATTTTTCAAAAATGGAACCAAACCAACCTGGATTTGTTTGAAAATACAATTGAAAAAAACCATATTTTAATTCTCTTGTTACGTTTCATATTTCATGCTCTCCGCGTCTCTATTTTTTCAAACAACCTCATATTTCATGCATACTCAAATATTATATACTTAAATTAAAACAAATTCATCAAACAATCTAAAATTAAAACATACATCTATCCCAAAATACATCCATACATCCATTAAATAACATCATCACCATAGTGTTTTTTTTTTGGAGAGAATCATCACCATAGTGTTAGAGAACAAGGAATCGCCATTCATCACCATAATAAGATTTTTCAAAGGTTTTCCAAAAGATTACCTCCGTGGGTTTAAGTTTGACAAAAATACCAAGATAATTTTTAATTTTTTAAAATTTTAAATAGGTCTTTTAATTGTTAATTTATTGCACCATTACCCCTGAAGTCAGACTAGGTTACAAAAATGTTGAAGTGGCGGGTCATTGTCAGCAAATTGTCTTTTTTTTTTATCATGTTTTTCAATATTCATCTTTTTCATCATTTGTTCATCATCATCACATTTTCCCAAACTCACCCCTTTCTCAACCCATTTGTTATAATTGCATTCAGGAGCAAATAGGAAACAAGCAAACAAAAAGAGAAATAGAATGGAAAACACTCATTCGTTCTTCTTTCTTGCATCCGCCCAAATCAGAAACACCAGATCTCAATCTCACCCAAACAACAATCACAATCACAACAAGCATCCATCAAGATGATTTCACCAGCATTGATTCAAGTTTCATAGAAAATACCAAAGACAAAATCAAAGAAATTGCTTCGGTTCTTTCAAAAATGAAGATAATAGATTTTTAATAATATAAAGAGGAAGATAATATTCATTAATAATATAAAGATGAAGATAATAGATTTTTTTTTAAAAAAAATATTTTGGATTTGGGTTTTCTTCTAATTAATAATATGAAGGAAGATGATGAAAGGATGAAGATTCATGAGTTTGTTGGGTTTGAATAAAATGTTATTTTTTCTGCTGACTAGAACCTACCACTTCAACATCAAATTGCCACTTGACAACCACATCATCATTTCTTAACTAAGATTGACTGCAAGGGCAACAATACAATCAATTAACAACTTAAACGACTTACCCGGAACACAAATTTTTTAAAAGAATTATCAGGTATTTTACCAGCAAATTTACTAGGAATTATTTCCCTAACAAATGTGTCTCTTAATCCATGTTTCCACCAATTTAGTAGGTAAAGCATATCTCTAACTAAATTCGTTTGATAGTCAGCTACAAATATTGTCGTAGCAAACTGCATATTATCTTGTAGTGCATTTGATGAATATCCATATAATGTGTAAATCGGACAAAGTGAACCATTTAGAATTAATTAATTTATCAGCATACAGAAGCAAACAATAATTTATGAATTGTTGATCGTGATTGTTTAAAAGGAAATTAGATATAGGAAAACGTTTCCCATCTTAGTTGAACTTGCAAAATATTTCCCCCTTGCAAAAGCCAAAAGGACAACTGTTAGCGACACAAAGTCGATGTTGAGGGGGCATACATTTCCATTTTCTTATTAAAAAATCAATAGAACTGCGCAGTATATATTATTTATATATAACTATATTTTGTGACATGGTTATCCTTACCATCGACCATGAACTAGAAAAATACTATTAATATTTTGTAAGTACAATTTCAGTTGGTATATTACATAAGTACAATTCACTTGATAGCTACAATGACATTAATATATCGTGATCCGTATCTGAATTCAGGATTTTCCACTTTTTCACACTTGTATGTTAGTTTAACTGTCAGATTACTTGATAAAAAATAATGCTAATAAACAAAAGAGACGTTGTGAACACAATATTTTTGTTGGCATTAAAAAATTGGGAATCTTTGAATTTTTAATTTTTCTTTAGGAAGGAATCTTTGAATTTTTTTAACGTAGAAAACATCCCTCACCATCACATTTAATTACTTCATCCGACATTATTTATAAGAAAAATCATCATGATTTCCTAAAAAAAAGTCATAGTCAACCAAATTTAACTTTATTTTTTTACTTTTTTTTTATAGTTTAGTGACTGGAGCTCACACAATTAAATGTGGAGAAGTGGGGTGTCTGGGGTTCGAACCTCAGCCCAGCCCCTGTATAAATTATGCAATGTCCCTACCATTTGAGTTAAGCTCATGGAGATAAATTTAACTTTATTTAATTCCTTAAAAAAAAACTTTATTTAATATTTTTGTTACAAAAATACTCATCAACTTCCTTAAAAAAAAACTCATCAACTCTCGTATTTTTTTTGAGATGAGTGTATACCCATCTAGGGATGGCAGTACAGGTTAGCCCGCCCCATTTAGGCTCAGCCCGCTATTAGCCCGTCAAAAATGGGGCGGGGCGGGCCAACTTAAGGGGGTGGGCTCTAACTCAAACCCTGCCCCGCCTAAAGGCGGACTAACGGGTTGGCAAGCTGGCCCGTCTATTTTTTAAAATATTTTTTTCCTATTATTATTATTATCAAATACGCTGCTATTATAAAAACAATAAATTCAATATAAAGACTCTAACATTAAACAAATCTCAAAATAAATCCACCATACATCCAACATAAAACAAATTACAAATTACAAAATAAATCTAACAACATGAAATAAGTCTCAATATAATGCAGTGGTGAATCAATTTTTTTTATAGGTAGTGGACTCGTGGTGAATCAGTTATCACTTATCACTATCAGAGAGAGTGGGACAATGTGAAGTTGGGTTGGTATCATTTGGCCCAATTGTTCATGGGGTGTGTAAATTAAAAATTCGGTCACTAATAGTAAAAAAAGAAAGCTTAATAAGCTCACGTGCCAACCCGCCCCACCCCACTATGACCCGCTTTTTCAGCGGGCTTAACAGGGGCGGGCCAACTAGAGAGATGGGCTCAAAATCTCACCCCAGCCCGCCTAAAATGGAGGGTTAAAAGGGCTAGCCTGACGGGCCGGGCCCGTTTTGCCACCCCTATGCCCATCGCATATTTAATGTAATAACTATGGGAAACACTAAGATGTTCCTTAAGGGCACATGTAAACGAATTCAATATGAAAATTTTATCTTTGAAGTTGTGTTAATTTATTTCTCAAAAAGTTAAAAATTAATTTTTATCAATAAATATTTTCTGTTTGTACATGTTAGCATGGCCCTGTAGCTATTATAGTAAGATGATATTTTTGGTAAACGTATGATTTCTTAATGGGTCATGCTAACAAGGTGTCGTAAATGTATAAGTTAAGAAAACTAAAAGTAAAATGTAAGCATTAAAAAAAGAAAACAACTATTTAATTTTTAAAAAAATTAAAAGCACAAATTTTAAGACAATTTTCACATCGGATTCTTTAACAAGTGCACTCGCATGTTAGCATTTCCCTTTCTTTCTTAATATGTGAAACAAGAAAGTTTTACTTAATTATAAATAAGGTTGGAGAGAGTATTCGCTAACCTTGAACTTAGAGTGTATCATGGACTATAAGAAAGTTTGGTTGGGAGCAGGTGCGTAGTTTTTTTTTTTTGCTGGTTGGTGCTTGAGTTTTATTGGTCCCTCGTTTCTGCTTTTTAGGCTTGTTATGGTTGTGTCCTGTTAGGAATTCTGTTTTTCTGGATAGTGTGTGGTTGTTTCTATGGTCTCTCTGGGCAGTGGCCTCGGCTAGTGGCCTATTTTTGTTGTTTGCAGTGTTCTTGGTTTTTTGTTTTTCTGGATGTTGTCAATGTGCAGATGTTACTCCTTTGGGGAGGTGTGGTTTTTTTGTTGGTGTTATAGTGGGGTGTGTTTGGCTGCTGGTGCTCATTCCTATGGTGTTCCATCTATATGCGGCACTTTATTGTGTTTGTTTCTCTTAGCAAGTTTTTATGTGTCTTGTGTAAGCTATGCGGTAATAAATTTGCTATTTAAAAAAAAAATTCTTACAAGAGCAAGATTGATACAAAAATTTAGGTCTCATTTACTTTGTGAAAATGTTTTCGATTTTCATTTTAAAACTATGTGTTTATTTTAACTTTCTAATAAGATGTGAGATTATTGAAGCAATCATATTTGTGATGAAGAGAAAGTAGAATGTTACCAAGAGAAGATTCATTTTTGTTGGAAATATTGAATACATTTTTTTTGTCATTTTCATTATTTCTAAAAAAATGCACACAATTGTTCATTTTAATATATAATATATTATCTCCTTCCTATCAAGTAAAATTAACTCAAATTTTAGAATATGAAGAAAATATTTTCAGAAAGTAAAGGGAGCTTTAAATTTGAAGATGATTAAGAATATGGACGTCTATATTTGCACCCTATATTTTAGCTATCATATTTGTTTATCGCTAAATAAACTTCACCACAAAGTTTGAATTAAAAGATAACAAACACTTAATATTTGAAACGATAGACTCAAAATACTTCATATATCACAGTTGGTCCATTGAATGACATCAGTAAGGGTTTTACAATCTGTCTCAAAAATAGTATATGCTCCTAGGAGTGTTGTTGCTCCCTCTCCCTCCTTAGCCTGCATTACAAATTCATTTCAAACAGTATAGAAGTCGCATACATACTTTTGTTGCTGTGAGTTTTCTCTTGTCCAAAATCCACTTGTTCCGATTTCGCAATTAGCACCAAACTACCATAGCCAACTTGCTCTTCGTTTCATTACTCTTATGTGATTCCATGACTGTTGCATGTTTTTCTAAACAATTATAGTATTGATCCCATCCCATGCATGTTAGTTTACCTGCCTTGAACTTCACTAAGAGTTACATTGTTGTTTGAATTAGATTGATGACTTTTTTGAGAAGATTCTGTAGTACTCTTTGAACTTTGCTTGTGAACAAATGCAACTCTCCCTGGAGGAGGAAGATGTGTAATTTCACTTACGAGCATCAAAACAACAGTTGATATATTTGGTCTGTCTCTTGGAAGTTCTTGTACACAAAGAAGTCCTATGTGTATGCACCTCAACATGCTACTCTCAAAGTATGCATCCCAAACCTCTGGATCTATTAAAGATATAATGTTTTCTTCTAACCATAGCTTCCATGCCTGGTAAAAAATAAATACAATAATAATAAGATTCTTTCTGAATCGGCTTCCAACACTATTATTGATTAAAATTTATGTGGGTCTTTCCGGTGTGGAAATGAGCACCGACATTAAAAAAAAGTGACCCACATAAATTAGCAAAACCCACTCAAAATTTTAGACAACAATGAAGTGTTGAAAGTGTATTACTAACACTTCTTTTCATAGTATGTAATAAATAAATGGAGTATTTAAACTTACAAAGCCTACAAGGCTAAGAGTATCCTCGTGATGAGAAAAGCTACTGTTTCTTCTTCCGCTAACAATCTCTAACAATAGAACCCCAAAGCTATAGACATCTGATTTTTCAGAGAAAAGCCCCTCCATTGCATATTCAGGCGGCATATAACCACTGCATTTAAAACATATATTACTATAACCCCAAGTAAAAAAAATAAAAAAAATTAACCAACATTATAATATCAAATGAGATAGTACTACTTACTAAGTTCCAACAACCCTTTTTGTGTTAGCTTCATCATCTTCTCCAAATTTAACAATTCTTGCTAAACCGAAGTCTGATATTTTTGGAATCATGTCACTATCAAGTAAGATGTTGCTTGCTTTTAGATCTCTATGTATGATCCTTAGTCTCGAGTCTCTATGAAGATACATTATACCTCGAGCTATTCCTTCAATTATGTTTGATCGCTTTCTCCAATCTAAATTTTTCTTTTGCAGTGGATCTGAAGAAAAATAAAGAATACATTAATGTAATGCCAAATTGGGTACTTAAGAACTTTGAGCAGAAAGAAATATACTTAGGAGACGCTTGAATATACAACATAATTAAGTGCTTATGTATAAATTATTTTGACAATTAAAGAGGTAATGAGGTTAGTATACAAATGAGGGAAAAGAACTAACCAAAGAGAAAGGCATCCAAACTTTTATTTGGCATGAACTCATAAACCAACATTTGTTCACCCCTTTCAACACAACAACCAAGAAGTCTTACAAGGTTGCGATGCTGAAGTTTAGAAATCACTACTACTTCATTCATGAATTCTTCTATTCCTTGTCCAGATGCTTTTGAGAGTCTTTTCACAGCAATTTCTTGACCATCTTCCATTACTCCCTAGATAGTGTGAAAAAAAATTAATATTGAATTTATGGTATATAATACAAAAAATGAAATACAAAATCTTAGACAAAATCACCTTGTATACTGGGCCAAAACCTCCCTTCCCAAGCATATTATTAAAATGAAAACTGTTTGTGGCAGTTTCAAGCTTTTCAAAATCATATAGTGGTAGCTCATCCAATTTCATTTGTTTATGTTCTCTGGTAATCATATTTTGAGGTAGTCTTCCTGGATGCATTTGTCAGTTGTTAGCACAAAAAATATTTGCAACATCAAAGAAGTTCAAAATTTACAAAAATCGAAATTACTAGATGCATTTATTATTATTTTTCCTAAATATAACCCTAATTAATACTACTAACTTTTATTGAAATATGAAAAGTCAAAGTTAATACACATACAAACAAATGACCATTTGGTAATGTTAACACACCAAATAGACACATTAATTACACTAACAACTTTTCTAAATGTGAAAAAGACAAAGAGGGCTTACATACAGGGACAGAGGAAGTATTAAAAAATTAAGATGTAATGATATAAAGTTAATGATAGTTGATTAGTGAGTCCCGTTTAAGAAATTTGTGTGAGATGTTGCGTTGGAGAGATTGAATAATTATTAGATAATGCTATTAAAAAATTCTAAATGAGTGATGTGTTCACGTGAAATCCGTTTAAGTACTTAAAAATTGGTATCTTTATTATGGATGCTCTAATGGATTTTTACTAACCCGGTTCCATAACTACCATTCTCTCATGTTTAGTCCTTGAACTATTAAAATATGTTCCTAAACTATTAATATATAAAATTAGTCTCTCACCTCCTTTAAAAATATGAGATAATGATAACTAGGAGAATAACTTTATGGATAAAAAATAGTTTATGTACTACTTATTATATTTTTATAGTTCATAGACAAAAATGGAGAGATTATGATAGTTTAGAGATAAAATTGATGATTTATTTATTTTGAAATGATATTTGTACAACTATTTTATGATAACTTTTGTGATAACTTTCTCTCTCATGATCACATTATATTTTCCTTTATCTCTCTATTGTTTTGGTTTTCGTGTCAATATCTACTTTTTCGTTTGTAAATCTATAGTTGTCCCAAAAATTGTTAACAAAATGGTTGTTCAAATAAAACAACTTTCTTGAAAATGACATTACACCCTCCAATAAATGTCACTCATTTTTTATTTTCCCATTTCATAAACAAGAATTGGGTTTATCATGTCTATTGTCAATTTGTGATAAAACCAATGCCTATACTAGATAGAGACATCCATTATACATATGTCTATCATGAATTTTTTTCCATATTTTCTAACACACAAACCTTATTGGAAAACAAAAATCTTAATGCACTTCAATGTAAGTTTGAAATAGAAATCAGGAAACTTTACCTTTATCCCTAGCAGAACATTTCCTCCACAATAGATAAGCACATATAACCAAGATAAGTGCTCCTATCACCCCAGCAATTATAATTATTAAAAAACTCTTGTTGTGTCCTTTTTCCTTTTTAACAGCAACTGTATATGATACAAATTATTAAAATAAATGAAAGCTTAAACAAATTTATGCATTGTTAGTAATTGAAACAAAAAGAATGTTTGTCTATGAGATGTCAATTCAGTGGTAAAAGTTTAATGTGTAACTTAAAGCAACGGTGCTCTAATGTATGAAACAATTGTAAAATAGTTATTAGATGTCACATTTATTAATAAAATTAAACAAAGCTCTTCAAAAGAAAGAGAGAAGAGATACCAAGTTCTGCCGGCACACGAATGAAGAGATCAACTCCACCATTAGGAAATTTCTGCAAATCAATTAACTCTCCAGTCCAATACATACAAAATATAGAAGGATCATATGCATATGCCAAACAAGAACAATTTGCCAAACAATCTGCTCCACACTTATCTTGATCAGCATTATTTGTTCTCACATTAAAATCAGGAGGTTTCATATTATGATACACCAGAAATCCATCTTGTTTAACTATAGTTGATCCATTCTTCACCATCTCACACTTCAAGTTCAATCCCTTTTTCCTCACACAACCATTAGTCCAATTGCCTAAACTCCATTCCACAGAATTCTTTGGCTCAAACCCATCAAAACAACTACAAATTGGCACAGTAGAATTGTCACAGTTACCAAATGGCCCACATTTTCCATAAAAATCACACTCATTTTGATCAACCTCAAGTCTAAACAGTTCCTTTTTATTCATATACTCAATCAACTTAAGTGTTCCATGTGGTGTCAATGAGAGAATTGCAAACATAGTTTTGTCGGCGAAATTGTAAGTGATATAAGTAGTTCCATCAGTGTCTTGATCAAAACGCCAACCGGCTAAATACTCGGTTAACATTCTCGGTGATCCGAGAAAAACCCTTCCATTCCATGGACCAGTTCTCCAATGAATTTTCTTATCATACCAAATAAAAACTTCTGGTGCATCCAATCTTTCAAGACTTGCTGAATAATGTCCTGAAGAAGGATCATTGTCACTTTTTCTTGCCACAAAAGATATCTTCTTCCCTGTTACTTTGTTAGCTGCAATTCTCATGGTTGGCACAGCTGCATCTGCAGGGTGTGTGAAACTATCCCAGATTGTGGCTCCAGAACTAATGTCTCTCAAAATCAAGTTTCCTGAATCATCAAGTTGAGCTGTTGAATTCGTTGAAGATGAAATGTTTGTTGACCAAATGCTGATACCTTTTTCTTTGTTCAATATTACAAGATTTCCATCTTTGTCAAGTGTAACTATTCCATTTGAATCTTTAAGGGGTTGGTCTCTATTTGCAATCCATATGTTGTTGGTCTCATTGATGTACCAAATTCCTAGGTAACGGTTCGTTGAATTTAATGGGCTGAAAAATCCTAGCTTGAAATTTGTGTTGTTTGAGGTTATTGTTTCATTGTCTTTGAGTGATTTGGATGGTGTAATGGTGTCGTTGATTGCACCAAAACATGAATAAAAGGTGCAAAATATGATGAAAGTAATTAAGAAGAAGTAATTTGAATTGTCACTTAGAAAAGCCATAAATGTGTAACCGATTGTTGTATGGTGTTTTTTGAGGAATACTAGGATTTAGTTTGGTTTAATGAGGTTTTTTAGTTCCATTTAATAATCAAATTCATGTGGAAAATGGTATTGTTGTTGTTGAATTATGGAGTCGACGAGATGCACTATTTCATTTCCAATTATTTGACTTTAACTACGCGTTAAACATGGGAATTATTACATAGAAAAATTGGAAATGTCCCTATTTTCTGATGAAGCCAAATTGTTTATGCTTGGGTGGCTATTTGGAGTGTTGTGACAAGCTGTGTCGACATTCCGGTTTGGATTGATTCTTAGATAAACATTTATAGAATTCAAACATTGGATCAATATGTGGCTTAATTTGATTTGGATTGCTTTCTTAAAATAATAAAACTTGATTGTATATAACTATAAATTTATATAATTCAATGTTGTGATATGCCTTAAAATTTTATGTTGAAAGTTGGAAAATTTTGTCCCATGCGCTTGGCGAGTAAAGTCATGCGCTAGGAACATCGATTTTGTAGTTTGAGGGCATTTCGCTTTAGTCGTGTGCTCTAGGCGCACATGTTTATGTACTAGGCACACAATTTAGTATAGGTTTGTACTTCAGAGTTTTTGTCATGCACTACACGCATAGGAGGATGCGCCAGGCGCGCCATGCACTATATAGATCCATATGTTTAGCTTTTGAAGTGTATGAAAGGGCAAGACTTTTTTTTGGGTAATCTTGTGTGACAAAATGAGGAAACTTTTGTGGTTTAAAGTTTGTTGCCTTTTAGAGAGATTTTAGGGTTTAGAAACATTGTAAATGAAAATCTTTGTTAGGTTGTGTTTTGAGAACTAGTTGAAGTTAATAGAGAATCGAACTTGAGATCTCAAAGAGGAACATACTCCTAGATTTTAAGTTAATATCACTAGACCAACTCGCATTACTAAGTAACACAAGTTTTTTTCTAAAAAAATTAGTAACACAAGTTTGAATTCCAGTGGTACAACAATGAAATTGGTAAATGCTAAAAAAAAATTTGTCTTTAAATAAAGCAATGCAGTAAGAAACACCGAAACTTTATATATATACAATCAGTTTTCATAATGAAAATGTTCAAAATAATTTGAAAAAATGGATCATGTTGAGTTTTCGAATTCTTTAAATCAATATGTGATTTTCTTTTGAATTGATTTGTATATTGCAAACAATGCTGCATAAATTAAAGAGAAGCAATACATATACCACTTGTACATCCACACACAATTGTGACATGTGTCCACATAGTCCTCACACACACATAAAATCATATTTTTTTATCTCTTACACATGGAGTAGTACATTATGTGTATGAAAAAAAATGTCAATAAAATATTATCCTAAATCAAAAGAGACGACGACCATTTCAAAGGCACCATCTACATTTATAAAGTTAAATATTCATTCCAATAGAATAAAAATAATAGAAAGTCAACAAAAGATAGGAGTAAATTATTACTTATCGTGCCGACGTTATGATTGTGACTTTGATTTTCTTCACGGCTTAGAATTAGATCAATGATTTGTTGGTGGAATTTCACATCCTAGTCAACAAATCACACATGTCATATCACATCTTTGTTTGGCTTCAAAGAGCCAAAGAAGACAATGGATTGGAGTGTGTGGTGGGTTTAGCTTAATTAGGTGAGTTTCCGTGATGGATTTGAGTTATTTTTGTTTCACTCTTTATTTTTTAGTGAGCGTGCAATAAAATGTAAGTTGAAATTACTGTGATTTTGAAATACTACATTCGGTCCTATTTACAAGGAATAATTGACTTTTTCAGATACATTGAATAATTTACGTATCTGATCTAGAATCTAAACTATGTACATAATTTAATATATCTAAAAGGTCAATTGTTCCTTATAAACGGACCAGAGAGAATACTATTTTAATGGTTGAATGATATCCTTGGCCATGAATAATCTCCATCCGTTTGGTTGAATGAAATCTTTGGCCATGAATAATCTCCATCCGTTTCAAATCAAGCGATTTAGTTTGACTATGTATTATTCACATTGGCATACATTGATCATATTTTTTTATTATTATATAAAAGTTTTGTCTAATATGTGCAATATTGTACATGTTAAAAGAACTAAATGTAGCAACTTTACGTTGAAAAAAAATAATTATTTATTAAAAAATTATATATATATAATATAAAATGTACAAGTTTCGATACAATCTTACTATTTTAAACTTCTCAACATGTACAAATTTATAGAAAAACTCTTATATAAAAACAAATGGCGGTATATAAGATGTAGTTGAATTTGTCTCAACGAATATTTTATAAATATCAAACTTTTATAATTTTTGTTAATACATAAATAAAACATGTTAAAGATCAAATATGTGCATTGATATATGTGTAACAATCAACAATGTCATTTATTTTTATTAAAAAAAACAATGTCATTTATCTTGTGACATATGGAGTATCATATTTGTGTTGTCCTACTTGATCAATATAATATTCGCGCTTGTGGCATATATGTGCAAGTATCCGCTAAATAGATAATTTATACATTGAGGTATTCGTGGATATTTACAGAGATAGTTATGATAACATTTTTAATAAAAAAATATTAATTTTTGTTCCCTAAAAAAATCAATTTTTGTACAATTTTTTAACGTTATTATCTAAAATTTAACGGCAAAAGTTCAATAATTTATTTTCTTCTTTTCACCAAAACATAGAATATTTAAGTAAAATATGTACGTAATTTACTTGATTTATGAACACAATTTTTTTCATGGATATCTAAGGGTACAAATTTTTTGTCCTCATCCCTTGTTAACACAAATAAATACTACTTTTTTTGCTTATCATATTAGTCAATTTTTTGTGTTGATCCAAAAGGGTAAGAGTGTCCTAGTGATTAAAAGTTTAATTGAAAGATAAGTAAAGTTTGATTAAGAATTATTTCACTCATGAATCGAATTTGGATTCTCTCGAGCAATTCATCTGTTTTATATGATTAATGATTACATGGACCAAAACTCAAGTAACTTCTATTTGCAAAGATCAAATGAATAAATAAGCCATTTTTTATAATTATATAAGTTAGAGCAAAATCAATTCTAATTTAGAACATTTAAAAATGTATATTTTGTTTTGTATTTGGAATCACTTTTGGCCTTCACTACTAAAAAATCTAACATACCGTAGTGTGTATTTGTTGATATGGTAACGAGATTTTATCTTTTTACTAAAGAAAATTCTGATATGGTACAAGAGTTGATTCTGAATATATTTAAGAGTGACAGAATTAATTAATTTATGAACTTACAAAAGATGGAAGCGTTAATTTATGAATTGTTTGATGGTGATTGTTTAAAATGAAACTATATATAGAAAAACGTTTCTCTATCGTTGAACTTGCAAAATGTTACTACTAGTGTTAGCCACTGAAAGTCAATGTCTGGAAGGGTTAACTTAGATTTCAACAAGAGCATACATTTTCTAACGACATTTTTAAGTAACATCGTTATCATTAACTTCAACAGTGAACTAGAAAAATAAAACTGTGGTACTACTAATAGACAAAAGAAAATGATGTGAACACAATGTTTTTGTTGACATTAAAAAATGTTGGCATCTTTGAATTTATTGTCGTAGAAAGAAATCGTGTCCTCGCATTTTAGTTACGCGCTTTCCTCGTACTTCATCGTTGACCTGCATATGGGAGACTCGTTGAGATAGATGGATACAAAAATTCAGTTTGAAAAAAGAAACGTTAAAAAATATAAATCTAATTAGTATTTTTAAAATGAGCTTTTAAATTTTTAAAAATATAAATCTAATTAGACTTTGGATTTCGAGAAAAAAAAATGTAAAAACCCAATGAAACAAACTATTATTGATTGGTTTGTAATTTTTTATCCTACTAAGTGAATTAAAGTGGCTCTGTCACATAATAATGATATCTCATTAATCATTTGAATGTTATTCTTTTTACTTTTTGTTATTAATCATTGGGACATGATCCATGGTGGTCATATACCGGAGATGGTGCCTAATGACCATCCAAGAGTATATTGATGACATGATAAGTGATTTCTTTCGTCTTAATTACAGGTCATGGGTTGAAGAAGACAGTTGTTCATCAAACTGAACTTCTTGAAACTCAAATATTTCAATCATCCATCATTCATTAAACATGAATTCAAAAAGACATCTTGAAATTTAAACAATCAAGAGATGAAAGATCTTAGAGGCACTGAGAAACAACGAATTAGGTGTGTTTGTTGGCTATGATTTCTTTATTAGTAGAAAGTTTGAATGATGAGATGAGATGAGATGGGATGGTGGAAGAAAATGAATGGACTAGGACATATTTTACATTGGGCTTTAATTTTAGGAATAATCATGTGTGAAAGGAGGAATAATATTAGCAAAATAGGAAGTGAGATTAGCATCAGCTCGGTTTATCGGTTTTTTTTCCAACCCTTAAATGAAAATAAATTACAAGTCTGGCCCACTTGAGCTTATTTATTTATCTAATTGGTCTGAAACATTAATTCGTTTTTTTTTGTGTCAGTCAACAATCATCACGCCAATACAAATGGCAAGACTATACGAGACTAACACGTGCTCATGGGAAATTAAAATTTACGGAAAAAAAATTAGAATGGTTGAGATGAAATCTAAATTTAGACACTTGTAATTTATTTTTTGTTGATAGGGGTGCGTGCGATGAGGTAGGTCTTGACTGTAGTGATGGTCAAATTAGGTTGTAGGGTTAATGAGGGAGATGTGTTGTAGAGGGTGCGTGGTTGGATCAAGTGTTGAGAGACTAAGATAAAATTGTGTTATTTATTTGATCTAACAATCAAAACCAATTTAACCATAGTGAAAAAATTTATTATTTTTCAATGTTAAATGTCACTCGACCTGACGTTATTGATAGATAACTCAGCTGCGTAATTTAACCCAACTTCTTTTGGTTGATGGATATATATGACTTTACCTGCAGATTTGATACCTTTAAAATTATAAAGACATTGTGTATTTATCTCTCTTTTTTAATACTATTAGGGATGAGAATAGGCCAGGCCAAGCTTTGAAATGCCTGAGTCTGACCTACGAAAAAATTTATGTGGCTGAGTCTGGTTTATGACCTATCATATGCCATTTTTCTTAGCCTGGCCAACCTATTTAAAAGCTTGGACTGACCTGAAAGTGTAGTTCCAGACGTACTAAGGCCATCAAATAGTTCACTTGACATACTAAATAGGTGAAACATGCATTAAAGCCTATTTCACTTCAAGCAAATTTTAACAACATTAAAGCCTACTTAAAAGCCTATAACAACAAAACCTATTACTGATAGATAGAGAAAAAAGTGTTTCTATTTTTAATGTATGTCATTATTTTAATATTAAAAAATCACATTTTAATAGATAGGTATTAATAGGCCGGCCTAGCAGGCTTAGCAGGCTTTTCTAGAAGCCTTAGCCTGGTCTATTTAAGTAAACAACCTTTTTAAAAAGCCTAAGTCTTGTCCTCTCTACTAAATAGGCCAGACCATGTCAGACCAAGCCGTAGGCCCCCGTAGGTCGGTCTGACCTATTCCCAACCCTAAATACTACTACTTTCAGAACTATCTATATTCTATTATTTCCGTTTCATTTTTCTTTCTTATAGATTACACAAAATTACGCTAAAGTCATGGTGGTTTTCTCCTCACAAAGGTAGTGAGGGAATACATTTCCGACTAGCGGGTGGCTTAGGATGGATTTGAGTTATTTGACTATCTCCGGTGAGTGATTGAGCTTATCTCGAGAAAATCAAATCTACCTCATTCGTCTAGAATGAAAATAAGCAAAACATATTTATATCTTTTGGAATAAAATATACACTTCAAAAAAAGAAAAAATTAGTGAGACAAATTTAGAGAGAGAAAACGTGAAATCCCTCTCTAATTCTGTCACTAAGTTTTGCGACTAAGGAATTTGTGATCTGTCACTAAGTTTTGCGACCAAGGAATTTGTGAGAGATTTTATTTTTTCTGCCACTTATTTCTCCCTCTAATTTTGCTTTTTCTAATAGTGATAAATGAATTTTAACAACTCTCTTTTGTTTAATGATAGTGTTCTTGACTGGGCAAATTTTCAATCCAAAAAGAACTCTCAATATAATGAGCCACATTATGTTCAACAACACACCTAATCAATCCAAGTGATCAAATCACCATCCTCTAATAACAAGAAGATTGTGACTTGTGAATCACACCATATTACTAGCAAACGAATAATTGATCAAACCTAGTGTCCCTTTAGACATCACAAATAAAAGGTCCCTAACCTTTCGAAAAAGGACATTCCCAATTTTAGTTAAATCTCTAGGCTCATCTAAAACCACTGATTTGAGCGTTAAAGTCCTTACAGATATACAATTTTCGCGAAGTAACAATGTAGTTTTCCATCGCGTTCAACTAACTCAGGCAGTTGTCATCTCCAAATCCACCCTAGATTTTACCTAGTCTTTTTATTACCTGCCTTGGACTTCACTCAGAGTTACACTGTTGTTTGAGTTAGATTGTTGACTTTTTTGAGAAGATTCTGCACTCTTGGAATTTTTCTTGTGGACAAATGCAACTTTTCCAGGAGGAGGAAGATGTGTAATCTCACTTATGAGCATCAAAACAACAGTTGATATATTTGGTCTGTCTCTTGGAAGTTCTTGGACACAGAGAAGTCCTATGTGTATGCACCTCAACATGATGCTCTCAAAGCATGAATCCCATATATCACGATCTATTAAAGATATAATGTTATCTTCTAACCATAGCTTCCATGCCTGGTAAAAACAAAAAATAATAGCTAATAATAGTAATAACAACAACAATAAATTTAGTAAAAGAATAAAAATAAAAATAATAATAATAATAATAATATTGAGATTCTTTCTGAATCTGCTTCGGATGCTATGCATAGATTAGTGAAAATGAGATTCTATGCATAGATTAGTGAAACCCACACAAATGTCAAATGTTAAGAAAATAAAGAAGTGTTGAGGGTGTATTGTTAAACTTCTTTTCAAATAAGTAATAGGGGCATGAAATATATATACTTACAAAGCCAACAAGGCTAAGAGAATCTTCGTTGTGGTAAAAGCTACTGTTTCTTCTACCGCTGACAATCTCTAACAATAAAACTCCAAAGCTATAAACATCTGATTTCTCAGAAAAAAGTCCTTCCATTGCATATTCAGGCGGCATATAACCACTGCATTTAGAGCATACATTACAATAACACAAGTATTGCTGGACTATACCTTTTTTGTGTTAGCTTTAATTATTAATTTTTCATTTAATTCTAACATTATAATGTCAAATGAGATAAAGACTACTTACTAAGTTCCAACAACCCTGTTTGTGTTCGTTTCATCATCTTCTCCTCCTTTAACAATTCTAGCTAAACCAAAGTCTGATATTTTTGGAACCATTTCCCCATCAAGTAAGATGTTGCTTGCTTTTAAATCTCTATGTATAATCCTTAGCCTCGAGTCTCTATGAAGATAAAGTATACCTCGAGCTATTCCTTCAATTATGTTTAACCGCTTTCTCCAATCTAAATTTTTCTTTTGCAATGGATCTTAAAAACATAAAGAATATGCATTAACGTGATGACAAATTGGGTACTTTAAGAATGTTGAACATGAAGAAACACATTTAGAAGCTTTTCAGATATACAATTAAGTGTTTATGTATAAACTTTTGCATAAAAAAAATAAAAATAAAACTATTCATACAATCGAATACATAGTTTTACCTCCAAAAAAAAATCGAATACATAGTTATATATATGAAGAAGTTTTGGAAAATTCCGTAACATGTCATAGACTACTTTATAGGCGCTCTTTCAAATATTTAATCGAGTGCTTATATTAAAAACCTAGCCTATAGCATGTTTCAAGAAGTTTAGTCTAAAACTAACTTAGGTAAAAAAAAAATTAATTTGAGCTTAGAATACAAATGAGGGAAATGTACTAACCAAAGAGAAAGGCATCCAAACTTTTATTTGGCATGAACTCATAAACCAACATTTGTTCTCCCCTTTCAACACAACAACCAAGAAGTCTTACAAGATTGCGATGTTGAAGTTTAGAAATCAATGCTACTTCATTCATAAATTCTTCTATTCCTTGTCCAGATGATTTTGAGAGTCTTTTTACAGCAATTTCTTGGCCATCTTCCAGTATTCCCTAGATAGTGTGAAACATATTTTAATATTAGATTAATGATATATATTAAAAAATAATGACATACAAAATCTTACCTTGTATACAGGGCCAAAACCTCCCTTCCCAAGCATATTACTATTGTGAAAACTGTTTGTAGCATTTTCAAGCTTTACAAAATTATATAGTGGTAGCTCATCCAATTTCATTTCTTTTTGTTCTTTGGTAATAGTGTTTCGAGGTTGTCTTCCTGGATGTATTTGCCAGTTGTTAACAATAATATATACTATATATAAAAAATTAACAACCTTAGTAAATTAAAAATAAACGAGGTCACTTGGAAATCGACCCATAACATTAACACCTTGGAATATTAGTTCCATGTGCGGCTAATTCTCTCTTTACTTAATGCTATTGTATAGGTTAATTGAATGAGACAATAAAAGTTAATCGATGTGATAAATCTCTCGTTGTTTGTCAGTACAAAGAATGATGGGTGAAGGTATAATTGAAAACCTAAAAATTTATAATCAATTATGAGGATACTTTAAAAAGTGGTTAACAAGTCTACTTTCAACGATCTTATTTCTCTATCTTTTGATTTCCATCTATCGCTTTTGTACAAATTTTTGAAAATCAACCAAACTCTACTCTCTACTTGAAGAAGGAAACTTTTTTCAAAGCTATTGATATCACAAGAGTTTATGTAAATAAAATAATTCTGGTTTCTTAACTACCATTCTTTCTCATATTTAGTCTCTAAACTATTAAAATAAAATAATTCTTTCTTAAAATATTACTAATCTATCAATTTAGTTCCTCGTTTTCTTTAGAAATATATGAGAGATAATGATAACTCAAGAATAACATGATAGATAAAAAAAATAAATTATGTACTAGTCATTATATTTTTGTAGTCCATGACATTGCACTCTCCAATAAACGTCACTCACGTTATAGCATAGTTTATGCAAGAATTTTTACTATTAGACAACAAAAATGTAAATGCTCTCTCCAATAAACGTCACTCACGTTATAGCATAGTTTATGCAAGAATTTTTACTATTAGACAACAAAAATGTAAATGCTGTTCAATTCAAGTTTGCAATGACAATAAGGCAACTTTACCTGTATGCCTAGCAGACCATTTCCTCCACAAAAGATAAGCACATATAACCAAGATAAATGCTCCTAAACTCCCGGCAATTGCAATGATTAAAAGACCCTTGTTCCCTTTTTCCTTTTCATCTGCAACCGAATATGATTTAGATGCGAGCTTAACTCAGTTGATAGAGATATTACATAATATTCTCTCCGGTTTCAAATGTAAGAAACAAAAAAAAAATGCACACATATTAAGAAAGTAGATTGACCACATTTAAGTCATTATAAAAAGTGATATTTTTTTAATTTTACCATTTCTTGGAGTAGTAAAGACATTAATGATAAAGTGGGTTTAATGATGGTAAACTTGGAATTGTAGCATTTAATAGGTTCATTTTACTATACTTTTTCTTATATTTGAGACCACCAATTTTATTTTTTTGTTTCTTACATTTGAGACCGGAGGGAGTATATGTAAGGGTTGGGGTTTGAACCCCAGACACCTCAAGTTCCAGCCACTGGACTATTTGACCAAAGAAAACATTATTCAGATTATTAGAATAAATAAAAGCTTAAACAAATTAATGCATTTTTAGTAAGTGAAACAAAAGACTATTCGTCCATGGTAATAATTTGATTTTTTTTAACCTAAATAGATTGTGATTGAACTTAAAATGAGACATACGTAAAATGGTCATTAATGAAACTATTATTAATAAAAATAAACAAAAACTCTAAAAGAAATAGAGAAAAGATACCTAGTTCTGCCGGAACACGAATGAAGAGATCAACTCCACTAATAGGAAATTTCTGCAAATCAATTAACTCACTACTCCAATACATACAACGTATAAAAGGATCATATGCATAAGCCAAACAAGAACAATTTGCCAAACAATCTGTTCTACACTTATCTCGACTAACATCTGATCTCTCAGCAAAATCAGGAGGTTTCGTATTATGATGCATCAAAAATTTATCTTGTTTAACTGCGCTTGATCCATTCTTCACCATCTCACACTTCAAGTTCATTCCTTCTTTCCTCACACAACCATTAGTCCAATTCCTTGAACTCCATTCCACCAAATTCTTTGCCTCAAACCCTTTAAAACAATTACAAATTGGTACACTAGAAATATCACAATTTCCAAATGGCCCACATTTTCCATAAAAATCACACTCGTTTTGACTAACCGTAAGAGATAGTAATTCCTTATTATTCAAAAACTCAACCAACTTAAGTGTTCCATTTGGTGTCAATGAGAGAATTCCAAACATAGCTTTGACGGCGAAATCGTAAGTTAGATAAGTAGTTCCATCTTTGTCTTGATCAAAACGCCAACCGGCTAAATACTCGGTTAACATTCTCGGTGATCCGAGAAAAACCGTTCCATTCCATGGACCAGTTCTCCAATGAATTCTCTTATCATACCAAATAAAAACTTCTGGTGCATCCAATCTTTCAAGACTTCCTATATAATGTCCTGAAGAAGGATCATTTTCACTTTTTCTTGATACAAAAGATATTTCCTTTCCCGTTACTTTGTTAGATGCAATTCTCATTGTTGGAACAGCGGCATCTGCAGGGTGAGTGAAACTATCCCAAATTGTTGATTCAGAATTGATGTCTTTTAGAATCAAGTTTCCTACATCATCAAGTTGAGCTGTGGAATTTATTGAATTTGGACTTGAAATGTTTGTTGACCAAATGATGCTACCATTTTCTTTGTTCAATATTACAAGATTTCCATTTTTATGAATTGTGACTATGCCATTTGAATCTTTGAGTGGTTGATCTCTGTTTGCAATCCATATGTTGTTGGTCTCATTGATGTACCAAATTCCTAGGTAACGGTTCGTTGAATTTAATGGGCTGAAAAATCCTAGCTTGAAATTTGTGTTGTTTGAGGTTATTGTTTCATTGTCTTTGAGTGATTTGGATGATGTAATGGAATCGTTGGTAGAACTATGACATGAAGAAAAGGTGCAAAATATGACGAACGTAATTATGAAGAAGTGGTTTGTGTTGTGAATTAGAAAAGCCATAAATGTGTAACAATGTTAGGTGTTTTTTGAGGAATACTAGAATTTAGTTTGGTTTAATGGGGTGTTTTTTTGTTCCATTTAATAATCAAATCCATGTGGAAGATGGTATTGTTGTTGTTGAGTTGGGAGGTCGTCGAGATGCACAGTTTGCAATTAGTCGACTTTAGCTACAAGTTAAGCATGTGAATTGTAAACAATATAGGGTTTTGGTAAGATTACAAAGACATAACATTAGTAAATAAGGTTACAACAACGATATATTTGTTCTTTCTTAAAAATAACAAATATATATATTTGTAAAAGAAATGCTACGACGATAATATATACTCATACATAATGGACTCTATAGAGAGCATACAAGAATAAGTTTGATAACCGATTATCTAACACCTTCCCTCAAACTCATGATGTAGCATAAGAAGTATCAAAAGTTTGTCCAATAGAAAAAGAAAAAACAAGTTGAATAATACAAACTCAAAATATATAATATTCTAAAGCTACCCTTTAAGCTAAATCTCACTACGCAAGCTTGTTACAAAATTAACTCTGAAAATAAACCAAACTAATTGACAGCATAATCAATTCAGAGAAGCAATCAACCTGAATAACCATCATAGAGAGCAGCAACCAAAGAGTCAAACAAAAGAGCCAATAGGAGGAGATGCAACCAAAATAGAAGAATCAACCAAAGAGAGGAACCAAAATATCAACGAAGACAGCTCAAAGAAGAACCAATCAAAGAGATGAATCATCGTACCAACAGAAAGAAGTAACCAAAAAATTCAAATATGCCTTCAATGCGAACTCTTCACAGACACGTTGTGTGCAATAACTCGACTCACGAAATTATCCAAAACATCATATCATGCACACATTCGCAAACTTTTGGGAACTCAACAATTACGAGTAGTTTAAGAAGGTTTTAATTATGCTCTTGATGTCATGTAAACAATATAGGTTTGAGAGAAAAGAGAGAAGGCAGTTGAGTTTCATAAAATTGCAATGACATAACATTAGAAAATGTTGAAATTGTTAGATCGGACACCAAGACCGAGGTTATAGCCCCAACACCTCCATTGTGAGTTTACAATGGCTTTGCCATTTCATCTATCTACCAAAAAATAAAAATAAGGTTGCAACGATAGTATATAGTAATACTTCTTTCGCAGTCAATTACTTCACAGTCAATGCACAACTTTGACCATTAATATATTTAATTATTGAAACTCACATTGCGGACGAATTGGCGGAAGAATATGCTCTGTTGGTGAAGAACTCGCTGAAATCCAAGGTGGAAGCTCTGTCGTCGGTGGAATAGAGGGGTACATGCACAAACGCTCAGACTCCCAAATCAGTGGTGAAATGAGGAGGTTTAGAGGTTTGGAGGGAAAGAATAAATTTACCTTGTTTGGGCGGAGTGTTCCCCATATAAGCATAAGGAAGAATGTTGGGCTTGACTCTTTATTGGGTTTTACCTTGTAATTGGGTTTTACCAAGTAGATTTCACCCGAAGTCCGATCCGTAACAATTATTAAAAAATTATAAAAAGTGGATATTTTAAAACTATTTATTGAGACAAATCGAACAATATCTTATATACTAACATTGTCTTTATATATAGTACAAAAAAATATGATCAAAGTAGGTTATCCATGTAGTTAAACTACGGCATGCATTTAGATACGGATAAAGTATATAATAAACTCAATTAACCTAAAACTATAAAGGGTCAAGTAGCATATATCCAATAATTTATTATCTAACATGAATTACAATTTTTTTTAGGGAGTAACGTGAATTACATGAAAAAATCTTAAGTGATACTATTTTATTTTACGATAATCTCAAATTGTGTATGCTTGCGGATAGCAATTTTTCCACAAAATATAAAAATCAAAGAAAGAAGAAGTCAGCTTGCAACAATTTGGAAGGTTGTGACTAGGTAGGTTGATACTTCAGTTTCGATCGATTTTGAGATAAATATCTATTCTATTCAAAGATTGAATCATAATTTTATTTTTTTTACGAAGATTTCATCAATGTATGTAGGTATTTGGATTTGGATGGTTTTCTTAAAATAATGAAATCCGATTAGTATAACTATTCAGAAGGTGGTTTATAAAATGATGATTAAATTATTTATTTATTTATTTATTTATTTTGAAGGAAAATAATTTATTTATTTATTTTTTAGTTTTTTATAGGTTTTTATATTTAGTTTTTTATTTTATTTTGTCAAGTAGCCTCATAAATTGGTTTTTCTAATCCGGTCTTTTAAGCAAAATTTACTTCTACAAAACCTTTTATCCTCTCTATTTTAAAAAATCAAATAAATTATATGGTTTAAATTATGAGTGTTTATGGATTGGGTCAACCAGAAAACCCGGTCAAACCCACCCAAAAATCCCAAATAAATGGGTTGGGTTGGGTAATTGGGTGGGTATGGTTTCTAAAATTAGAAAACCCATAAAAATTAATGGGTCTCGAGTAAAACCAGACCCAAACTCAAAAAAACTCAATTACCCAATAATGTTAATATTTTTTATCTTTATTTTCATAGGGTTGAAGAAAGTTATATTTCCAAAACATACACATTATACCCTATATATTAAAAATCAAAAGATCCTAGAGTTACAAATTAATATGTTGCACTTTTTGATTTTTTCTTTTTGAGGGGTGTTGCACTTTTTGGTTATTTTGATACTAATGCAATTTTATGTCATGCAACTTTAGTTTGTTGCAAGTATTTTATGATGGAGTTTATTATTTGATATTCTATGATGCATAAAATTATAGTAAAATAAATTAAACATTTTTTTAAGAAAATTAAAAAGTAGAGTACTATTTTAAAACAAAATTATGAGGACTTGTCATTTAGTCATTTAATATTAAAAAAATAGAAAAATAAGTTGGGTAACCCATCACCCAATCAAACCCAACCCAAAAATTAGTGGGTTTGCCCAAACTCACCCAATAGTATACCGGATAGTTATTTTACCTCATCCAAACCGGAATACCTTATTTGATTTGGTTTTAGGTTTGGCCAAACCCACCCACAAACATCCCTAATTTAAATCTGACGCAGCTTACGTTTTAGGCCTTAATTTGTGGGTGATCAATCTAACATTTTCTCACATCTGCCTATTAACTATGAGATCAAGAGAGGGACAATTAGCTGCATAAATAAAAGAGAAGAAAACCATTTCAAAGGCGCCGTCTGTATATTTATAAAGTTAAAATATTCATTCCAATAGAATAAAAAATATAGAAAGTCCACAAAAGATAATAAAAAATACTTTTGAGGGAAAATGATAGTAAAATATTTTCATGCGGACGTAATGACTTTGAATTTCTTTACAGTTTAGACTAATATTGATTTGTACGTTTGTGGAAACACTTGTTAGGCAAGAAACTCCAATAATGGTCACACTTGTTTTTGTTTATTACAATAAAACTTAGCATTTTAAAATTATACAGGAGACAGTGAT
>Ga0228710_1001759_pt1 | contig 33197 bp, 15 predicted proteins | sample MedpolnodulmetaG_FD_177995 | JGI IMG/M metagenome (GOLD analysis project Ga0228710, IMG submission 177995) | Root nodule microbial communities from Medicago polymorpha collected in Santa Monica, California, United States - pink nodules | ecosystem: Host-associated > Plants > Roots > Nodule... | reverse complement strand
AGAACACACAAAAAAAAAAAAAAATATAAATATATATATATATATATATATATATATATATATATATATATATATATATACCTTTCCTTCAAAGGTACAAACGGAGCTCAAATTTGAGATGAACCAGTGACATTAATATTAAGTTAAAGGAAGTGGTTAAGAATTATGATGTTGGGTTTGAGTTGTTTAACGTTGTTCTACATTATTTGTATGGAGGCAATAAGAAGAGATAGTGAAACGAGCTACATCACAATGGATAGGGGATGTTGGCTTTCAATTTGACAATACAACCTCAAAGAAGAGAAGATTGAATGATTTCACACTCGGAGGACGAGCTTTGTAGTTTTGGACTAGTGGAAAATACTTCAGTGACATTAAGCTTTGGCGACTTTAATGCATTTTGATGAGAGAGAATGATAAATGACTGATTAAAATAAATTGTTTTTGGTGAGAAACAATGATAACCAAAGTCACAAAATTCAATGTCACCCAAGTGCAACCCTATATTAATGGAAGAGCTACAAACACATGTAGGGATGTACATGATTCAATTTGGAAAGGTAAGGTTTTGTGATGAGAAAGATTTAAAAGTGTTATGTACGCTTCATCAAGGAGACTAGGAGAGGGTTGAATTTTTTGTACTTCAAATTATTTCATAAAAACACATAATTTATTTATTTATTGGTATTGCCTTTTTTAAGTTTAGTTTGAATCTACATTCACAATTGATGATAAAACTCTCTAATTTTTTTTAGCACTACTTCATTCCTAACACTAAATTCGAAGACAAAACATTTGATTAAGGTGGAAAGGTGGAAAGAGTCCCTTGTTATCCCATCTTGGTGTTCTTAGGTGAGGTTGTTATTACTTATAATAGTGAATGCTAATTATTTTTCAAGAAAAATTACATAAGATGTTTTTTAAGGAAATTTTTTTTGCATAAAATAAATGAACTACAAGAAACTCATTCCTCGTCTAGTCTCCTTGGTGTATCAAACAATACAGTTTTAAATCTTTCTCACCACAAGGCCTTAGTGCCTTACCTTCCTTCACTTCCGTTTAAAATTACCGCCTTCAAATCCTGGAAGGCCTTCCCCTTTCGTTTCCAAAGCCTGCAACAAAACTTCGAATTTTGAACTCGGTGCTTTAATTCATGGCCGTGTACACTCACTCTTTTATTGGATGAAATTCATGCATGTCCCACCATTTTGTGTGGGTCCTATTTCCAAAGTGTACACTCACAATGATTTAAACCAATAAAAGAGTGAGTGTTAGAGAGAGTGTTCAAAAGTGAGTATTGCTAGCATTCCTCTTAGATTGATTACTTTACTCTCTTGCACGATACTTGTCGCTTTTGAAGATTTTTTTTTGGGAAACATTAACTTGTACCATTGGGTATAAGTTTAAAAGACAAATATAGAAAGTTTTTTTTGTAACTTGTACATTCAATATCTTAAAAGTTGCAAAAATTATACTTTCAATATAATTTTATTTTTAATTTCCATTTTAAGCTTCTTAAGGGCACGAGTTAACATAACCTTTTTTTTCTTCCACATTACTTGTCACTTTCAATTTTCAATGCAATATTAATTATTATTTTGTTAATAATACCCTTACTTATTTATTGTAGAGAAAGAAATAATATAATGAAATAACAAATGATTAAGGATATTATAGAAAAAGATACAGAATTTCATCAAAAATAACAAAATTTATTTGATTTCTTAATATACATAAATTCTTCAAAAACGACGAGTATCGTGAAACAGAGTGAGTATTTAAATACTAATACTTTCTATGTTTCAAAATAAGTTTTGGATTTTTTTAAAAATTAAATTGTCCTAAAATGGTGACCAATTTTAATTTTGATAAAAATATTAGTAGTTTTTTTTTTCTCCGGTTATATCACACCGTTTCAATATCATTCACTTTGTTTCAACATCCATTGATATGTTTTCAATAGAGTGAAAATAATGAATTTTGATGGGTCAGTTTATCTTATCCAATAAAATAAAATAAAAATAATATTTTGAGAGTAATGTATATAATATTAATTGAAGAGTTAATATTGTATTGAAAAATGCGACATTATTTTTAAACAATTTATTTACTAAATTGATACTTATTTTATTAATTTCCTACTGAAATTAACTCAACTAATTCTTTTTTTTAGCTAAATTAGTCACTTGGCCCCTTAACTATTTTTTTTGTTTTCATTTTATTCTCATAGCTTTTAAAATGTCTGTTTCAGTCCCTCAAGTTCACCTTCGTTTGTCGATAAAACCTATGTCTGTTAGTTTTAAGCTCAAATGTCTATGGTGGACCAACATTATAGATAGTCCACCATAAACCTTATTAATTGTTCATTTTTAACCCTTTGATTATTTTTTGAAGAAAGAGGACCGTTGGATTGTGCAAGTCTATTGTATCTTCTAGTGAACCATCACGACTTAATTTTTTTTAAGTTTTTTCATCTTATTCCCTCAACTTCTTCATCATCTTCATATTATCTTGAACAACATTCATAAAAATATCAACAAAAAAAACACTGAAAAACCCAGAAACACAAATTTCTTCATCTTCATGTCAACTTTTGATCTCGGTATTTGTGTGACTGGTTTTTTTCTTGTGTGGATATTTTTATAAACGTCGTTGAAGATAATTTGAAAATGATGAAGAAGTCAGAGAAATTGAAAAAAAAGTCAAGTGATTCAATGAAAGGTAACATAAGGTTAAATTTGAAAAAAATTAATAAGGTCTATCATGAATTATCAATAATGTTGGTCCACCATAAACATTTGAAATTAAAGTTAACAAACATAAATTTTTTGACAAACAAAAGTAAACTTGAGGACCAAAACCGACGTTTTAAGAGTTATAGAACCAAAATGTAAACAAATAATTAGTTAGAGGACAAAGTAACCAATCTAACCTTATTTTTTTTTAAATCACCACACACAATCTAAAAAGACAAATAAAATAAATTGAAAAGGCTAAATGATTAAGAAATTCAAACATCTATTGTTATCAATATACCTTCTCCAATATATTAAATGAACTTAAAAAGTCAATTTTTGTTTATAACAGTGAATCAAGATCCATCCATTATTAACACAAGAAGTCACAGCTAACAATTTTGTGTTGAAATGAAATAATTAGAAAGTGATGCAAACTCCAACGCTGTAAAAAAAGAGATTAGGAGACTAATAATGAAGGGAAAAGCATACGTGGCAGCTTAGGGTTCATCACAAGTCCTAAAAAAAGCCCCTACCCTTCACATTTCTTTCCCCCCAAAGACCCTACTGCAACAGTACACACTCGCACACCCTTCACACTTCTTGACCCATCACTCCCTCACTGCACTACACTACACCTCCTCTTTCTCTCTCTCCCTCTCTCTCTCTCTATCAAGCATCATCTCATAAATTCTATACCTGTACATGGTCCCACTTACCCACTGTTGCAGGAATCGGAAACGATGAACGGCGGAAGCACCGTTTCCTTCCGATCCATCCTCGACAGACCTCTTAACCAACTCACTGAAGATGACATTTCTCAACTCACTCGCGAAGACTGTCGCAGATTCCTCAAAGATAAAGGTAACAACAACTAACCTTCTCTTTCTCTTTCTTCTTCTTCTTCTTCTTCTTCTTTCTCTTTCAACTTCAAAAAATTAATTAATATTATTTTTCTAGATTTTATCCTCTCATGCTCTATGATTTCCGGCTCCTGAGAACAACTTCCATTTAATTTTTCTACTCCAATGCTTCATACTTTCTATATTTAATATTAATTTAATTAATTGGGATGTAGTAGATTTTTTTATTTAAATAATAATTATTAATTAAAAAAATGAATGAAGAAGACGACACGTGTTCGTACAGGGATGCGCAGGCCTTCCTGGAACAAATCACAGGCGATCCAGCAGGTGATTTCTCTCAAAGCGCTTCTAGAACCTACCGACGATGATATCCCGGCTACCGTCGGCGTTGGTGTCTCCTCCGCCATTCACCACCATCACCACCACCACCACCACCCTCCTCAACCTCCGCCGAAGGCTTTGGATCCCGAAGATACTGCTTTGGAACTTCAGAAATCCACTTCACCTGTTTCTGAAAGACCTACGGAAACCAATGATGCCAACGTTGTTAACCCTCCCGGGTCTGTTCTCCAATTTTCTCTCATGTTTTTTTGTTTGTTTTATGTTGGCAACTTTTTTGTTTGTTTCTTGGGCTATGAAACACTGACATAGACACCAGAACGACACTAACACAGTCACGTCGACACTATTAAAAAAATGAAATGATTGAATGTAATTACACATTTTGGTAATGTTTGATATGACACTGATTGTGTCAGACATCGGACACACCTCACATCAGAAGTGTTGGTGCTTCAGAATCTAGGGTTGATGTTGTTGCATTTGATGTTTTCTGGGAAAAAAAGTAAAATTTTAATGGTTAAAGTTTAGTGAGAGTGAAGGGTGCTTATTAGATGAGTTGATGATAGTATAATTTAGTTGTTTGAAACATTAAAGTTTTGATTTTTTTATTGATTTGTTTAGAATTAGGTTTGGAAATTAGCACATTGTTTTATAGCTTTATGTAAAGTGGGAGATGATTTTTGGCATCTGATGATGAATGTGTGTTGATAGGGAAGGTGAATCTGTTTGTGGAGTGGGTGGAAAATATTTAGGGTCAGTTTGAGCTTTTCTTTGTTACTGGGATGTATGTATTCTGTGGCTTCTTTCTTCCTGTCATTATCAAATATCTAGATATCTGTAACTTCAATATCATCTATATTTTGGGTTTGCACTTTTTTTACTTTCTCATATTTAATTGTTGATTTCGGTTTTCTCTTCATGCCGGGTTTTAGTGCCATGAAAGTACTGACAATCTCACGCTGCTTAATTTACAAGTTTTCCATTTAATTATTACTTTAGATATCATGTTTGAAGTGGGTGCTAGATATCAACCGAGAGAAGGAAAACCCTAAATGATTATTTTAGGTTAATGGACTAAGAACAAGTGTGCAGAATTTTGTATATTAAAGGACCAAGAACAAGTTAGATGAAAAAAATACACCAAACGTTGCGTTGGTTTAATGTCAATAGCTCATGATTTCAACAATGAATATGGTAGTAAATTGCAAATTTTGTTAATGTGGAATTTCTTTCAGTTCCAATAGGTAGGAATCATAGTCATCTCTACCTGAAAAAAGTGTTGTATCAGGGCTTTAATTAGCCGTTCTATATTTATTAAAACATCTCTTGATCCCCTTAAACTAAAAACTGCACTGATGCCATTCTTTGTTGGAAGGAGTCTGGTTAAGTGTGCAGAACTTTCAGTTTATTATTTGCTTTCGTATGAAGAGTGATTTAGTTTCTCAAAATGCCAAATAATTTAAATTCAATAAATTTGTGTAAAATATGACCGAAGTTAGACCAATGTTAGTTTTGTTAATTATCCATTCAAGTACTTACATTTGTTGTAAATTTGATGTGTGCACAGAGGGTGCACACCTAATGGGTCATTTGGGCAAATGACAATTTTCTACTGTGGTAAGGTGAATGTCTATGATGGAGTCTCGTCGGATAAGGTAGGTAAAGATGTGTCCTCTTGCGTGAATATCTTGCCATACATCAATTAAATTTCACCTCCCAATAATTAACCATACTTGTATTTGCAGGCACGATCAATCATGCAGCTTGCTGCTGCATGTCCTTCCTCCTTTCCTCAGGATAATCCTTCAAATAAAAATGCAGCAGTTTGGGCTTCTCCTTGCAACTTACCTATTGATAAGGAAGTCCTCTTCCCTACTGACACAGCAATCCTTCAAGTTGCTCGAACAGGTAGTTAGCAATTGGGTATAAAACATGCTTAATTTTGCTTTGAAGTGTAGTACTCTAATGTCAAACAAATCACTTTTTTCATGCATACTTTTCCGGAACTTAAAAGAATTCGTTAATGTATATGACAAGCACTTGCAGAAGGTTACCATTCTATTTATTAGTGTATCCTTTTCTTTTCGCTTGGATACCATTCAATTTATTACTTGATGCTTGACATAACAGCAAGTTACCTTTCTGTTTTTTTTCACAAGTTCATTCTTCAAATTTAAATCCATTGACTATGACATAGTCACATCAATATTTACAAACAAATGTATTAAATACATATGTAATTTAGTTTTGAATATAATAAATCAGAAACACATACTTTCACAGTTTATTATTAAGTTAAATTATAATTATTTTTAAAGATAAATTATAAGTTAAAATGTGAATTAAAGTGAGCTTTTATATTTGATTTTTTTAAATATAATAAATAAGAAGTAAACAACTATCACAATCCAATACATGGTTTGTTGGTGACCTAAAACACCTATTTTCAATAACCACACGGGAGTAAGATCCCTGCACTATGAAATTTCATTTTTTCATAAAATACATAAAATTGTTGACCATTTTAAAAAAGGTCAAGCATGGCTCAGCTGGTTTTAGGAAAACTGCCGAGTCGCCGGTTTATGCTGGGTTCGTCCAGGTGACACTAGTTTGATAGCTTGATAGCATGGCCAATCTAATATTTGACTCGAACCGATTATCCCTTCGGTTCCTGGTTCAACCAGTCCGAGCCGGTTTTTAAATCACTGGGATGTGAAGACATTGTTCTGACCAAATTCACTCCGAATACCGATTTTTTGAATTAAAGCTATTTAGTTCTTGTGCCTATAAGATGAACAAGCTCAACATCAATGACTTGTTTAAAATAATGGTAACATTTGTAAGTTAGGAACTGAGATTTTTGAATTATTGCAAAAAGCATTGGATAAACATTGTTTTGATTGTTGAGTTCTTTCTAGAAGATGAACAAGCTCAACATCTTGTACTTGTTTAAAATCATGGCAACATTTGCAAGTTAGGAACTGAGAATTTTTAATTAATGTTATTGAGTCCATGCATCTCGTAGATGAACAAACTCGACATTTTTACTCGTTTAAAATTATGGCATCTAGTCAGGAAGTGAAGATGTTTAACTTCATAATTGGTGTTCCTAATTTGGTTTTACAGATAAGATGGTGGAATACCCTCTGCAATACAGGGAGAAAGGAAGCACAGCTCGTGATGCTGGTAGGGACAATTAAGTGTTTAAGCTTTTGCTGTCTGCTCTAGAATTTTATCTTGTGTTCTCTTTTGGCAGATTTACAGATAATTCCAAGTAGATAATTTGTTGATAGACTACTTGCAGATTTACAGATGATTCCAATTATGTGGGCCTTTGTTTTTTTTCTTCTTGGCATCCCAAGGCATGCTATAGTGATCTTTAAAATAAAGAAATGCAAAATTCACGTACTTGGCTTTAGAGAGTTGTTATTGAAAGAACACAATACACCATTTGATCCCTGTTTCCTATCCTATCTGGTGGAAAAAGCTTTTGCTGTTATTGTTACTATTTTCCTTGTGTTATAAAGTTACTGCTATTTTTCTACCTTAGTTTTGGATGTCAGCTCCACTTTGGAATTCACGAGCTTCATGCCTTTTTTTAACCATCATGCATGTCTTCCAGTAAAATTGCTACTATTAGAGTACAGGAGTATTTCTAGATTTTCACCTCTGTTACAATGTATGTCAATGTAATTATAAATTGATCATGTGTCAGTACCAGTGCTACTATTCAGCAGTTACGGTAGTTTTTTCCCCTCAAGATTCCATGCATGTACAAAATATGTGTGGTTGTGAATTCCAGTACTCATACCCATGTTGTGTTTTTTCACCCAAGATTGATAGCGATTTATGTATTTGGGCAGCATGTGCACCCGCATATTACCCGGCTAAAAGAACTTGTTCGTAATTCTTAAAGCAATGAAATATGAAGAAATCTGGGTTTTACTATAATGCACTATAGCAGTGGTGTATAAGAGGAAGCCTTTTGATGTATGTATTAAATTGGTAGAATATAAAATATTTGATATGTAACTTATAATGATGCTTAACCTGCACTGACGTGGTGGTATGATATTGAACTTAAGCTACAAGAATTTGTAAGAGCTACAGAGAATAATTTCTTTTTAAACTGAAAGCCCTGTATCAAGCTTCCATACCTCAAATTATGAGAAGATAAGTATCGGTAATATTTATTTGTTTTATAAAAGATGTAGAGGGTCAGGCAAGCAGAGAATTGTCGCTGCGGCGATATCTTGAAAAGCGAAAGGACAGGTATCTGCAGTACTCAACTGTCATCTGTTTATTGACATCAATTACATCCCTTGTGTTACCACGTTTTTAGTTTTAAGGAATGCCCACTGAATTATTTTATTACTCTGTCTTTTTAGGGGAAGATCGAAGGGCAAGAAACTGACTGGCGTAACTTCATCTAACTTTGAGATGTATTTGAACCTTCCAGTGAAGCTCCATGCCTCAAATGGGAATTCAAGTCGTAGTAGCACTGACTCTCCACCACAGCCTAGACTGCCTCTAGTTTCCAGTGGCTCAGCTGAAAACCAGCCAAAAGTTACCCTTCCCATTGATTTGAATGATAAAGGTCTGTGGCAATCTTTTCTTCAACTGTTAATGTAACTAAATAATAACCTTCATTTTTTGCTAACAAGAAAGAGACAATAAACCTCTCAAAGTATATTAATTAGAGGATCTTCGTAAACAATAAATAAATTAGTTGTCCTGCTTGCTGTATTGATATTTATCGTTTAGGGATATTTATAGTGTATCTATGCCTATATATAAAGACAATACAAGATTTTGGTTTGACTTTATTTTCTTCCAATTTTACCTATTTTAGGATATACTATCCCCGGTTACTATTATAAGCAAAAAACCACTTTTTAGGTTAATTGTATAATTGATGCATCTTGTCTTTATAATTGTCCATATACATAAGTTATTCAATGAATCTAAAAAGTGTTTTTTTGCTTATAATAGTGACCGGAGAAAGAAAAATTAACAAACAAATGAAGGAAGCAGCTGACAATTTGTGCACAATTCATTGGTTTCGATAGTAGTTCCATTCCAACCGTACATATAACAATAAATGTGATAAATTAGACATACTAATTACAGTAGAAATACAGACAGACGGGCATGTTAGTGCTGTCTTTCTGCTAGTAAATACGAAGGCACTCATTTCCATAATTGCTCACATAACTAGGTTATTATACACCCAAAACCATAGTTGTGAAGTTCTCCATTTGTGACAAGCAGCAAAGGAAGATCTTAGTTAGTTGCAGTTGTCGTATATAAGTTACGTAGCAGATTCTTATTCTTACCGTTTTAACTAGTTACCAGTTAACAACAGATGCTATTTGTGATGGTGATCACTAAAGGGTAAGCCAATAATTGGTGATACACCGGCCTTATTGCTAGATTACCAGAACATTGTTCAATAGTCTTTCTCATGTGTTTATGTAATCTCGTTCTCTTGACAGATGTTCAAGAATGCTAAAACCTTAGACCTGATAGATTGTGCAGATTTGGAGCTTGTAGATGATTGAAGAGAGCCAGGGGTGTATGACTGAAGAGAAGAGACCATAGCTTCTGGGAACCTATAAAAGAAACATTGGTCCTAGACTAGAGTGGTCAATTTTAGTAGCTTTAACTGCTGGGAAATTTATTATGTTTAGGATAGTCTAGTTTCCCGCTGACCTGATCAATTTTGTAATAACAGTCCTCTAGTTTCATTCTATCATTCGGGAATTTCTTGTTTCCGTAATTTGAGGTTTACCAAGTTAGTAAAATGTAGCGTCAAGAGCAGCCATTAGGAATATGTGACATGTAATGTAAATTCAATGTGCTGCTGCCTCTTGTTAATTGTTAATAGCTTTTGTAGCCTAAACTGGACTCTTTTCTCTTGTTTTTACTACTTTGGTGCTGCCTATTTTTTTTCTTCATCTATGTAGTACGCTGCATGAAGTTAGAATTCTCATGGGGTACCTGTGCTTGTGGAATTCTAACTTCATGAGCAGTAGCTATAGTTAGGTAAAGTCATCTTCAGAGTGCAGGTTTTGAAACTTGAACTCTTGACATTGCAATCAAATTTTTATTCTGGATGATACAATTTATTTCGGTGTGACTAAGTAATTATTATTCTTACTACTTTTAAGAGAGAGAAATTTTACTTACTATGAGAAGATGCTACAGTCAGTGATGTTGCTTACTGTTTTGGTTCTGAATGACTTCAGTACTACCATTAAATGATGTTGGTGCTTTTTTGTTGGAACAAATGTGTAAAAGCTATTGTTGAGCTAGTCTGAGAGAAAAAGAAGGCATATATTTGTGAAATAGGGTGCTCAGGTGTAGGTCAAGTAGTGGAGCCCATAGTTTTAAGGAGATGGAGAAAGGTTCGGGGTTGAGTTTGACAGTTCTTGGTAAAATAATCAGAGTAATTCTAACCTAAAGTTTCAAGATTAACGTAATAACAGAAATTAACAAATTATTAAAAAGAAAAATTGAAAATTGTAATAATATGATTGTTTTTCTAACAACGATTTTTGTGTAGGAAATAACCAATGACGAATATCACTTTATATTATTTTTTTGCTATTAATTCTTCTCGGACTTTAGGCATGAAATTAAGTATCCTAGAGAAAAAGAATATCCAACTTCTATAATTTGTTGTGATAATAGTCAGTAACATCACTTTAGTGTCTTTTAAATAAGGATTTGATAATAGTAGTAGCCGGTAAATGTTTATGGTTTTTATGTGTTTTTTTTAAGAAGATAAATTAGCTCACCTAAATTGGCACGGAGAGAATCGAATCTGAGACATTTCATTTTGTGATAGCTGTGTGATATCAACTTTATGAACGTATCTTTTTAAGAATTCTGCTCTTCACCCAACAAAATTCACTCGCGCCCAGCTGAATATCCGAAAAATACCCTTGCGTGAGTTAAGTCACGCCGTGTGACTTAACTCACGCACCTTATAGCTCTGCGTGACTTAAGTCATGCACTAGTGGCCTGGGCGCGAGTTAACTCACGTAGGTTGACTGGTGATCTGAGCTCAAGAACACACGTTTTTTGGACGGTTGTGAGATTTTCAACCTTCAATCTACACGTTTTTCTACCAAGTTTACACGTTTTTTTGACCACATTTATGGTAGTTATAACCTATACTACCATTTCCACCTATAAATACCCCTTCATACTTCCCTATTTCCCCACGCCATATCACTTTCTCTCCCTCCTCACTCTCTCCCTCTATTTCTCTCTCTCTCTCTCTCTCTCATTAGTCTCTAGTCATTTTTTACCCTTTTGAGGTATAAAGTGGTCAGTTTTGAGGTAAATGGTGAGTAGCCGACTTGGGGAAGTGATCAACCATTGAGATAAAATTAAATTTGCTTCTTTTCACCCCAGAAATTTTTTACCGTGGGTAAAAAGAATCTTCTTGGGGTATAAAAAGAACCACATTTAGATTTATCCTAAGGGTTGATGATGTATTTTTTCCAAGAAGGCTGCTAACTATTTACCCCAAGGCCGATCACTTTTTACCCCAAGAGGGTAAAAATAACTTTTTACCTCAAGAGGGTAAAAAGAAAATAAGTATATTTAGTGAATTCAAGAAAATGTATCAATTATTGTATGAATTCTATTAATAAAATGAGATGTTATTATATGTATTAATTTTCTTCATTTCTTTTTATTTATATTTGCTTTTATTTTCTAATTTTGTATTTAATGAATAAATCCGAATAAATATTAATTTAGTTCATTTCTTTTTATTTATATTATATTTGCATTTATTTAATGAATAAATTTGAATAAATATTTATTTTATGTGAATAAATAAATTAGAATAACGTAAATATAAATAAATAAATAAATTAGAATAAAGTGAACAAATAAAGTAGAATAAAGTAAATACATAAATTAGAATAACGTGAATAAATAAATTAGAGTAAAGTAAATAAAATAATTTGAATATAATAAATAAATTAGAAAAAGTGAGTTAAGTCACTATGCGCGACTTAACTCACGCTCCAATACTTATTAAGTTGCACAAATTTTTACACTTGCGTTAATTAGCGTTAGTTAACTAACGTAGAGATATTTTTAGTATTTTAGTTGAGCGCGAGCAAACTGTGTTGGATAAAGAGCAAGATTCTCTTTTTAATCCATTTCATTTTCTGAACCTGTCTTTGAATCTATCTCTTCTGATGCAATTCTTTCTTAAAATTTAGCAAAACTAACTGCACTATGTTTAGTTCATGTTGATAGAGAATTGGACTATGGGCCCGTTTGGATTAGCTTATTTTAGAGCTTATATAAAACAGCTTATGCAAATAAATAAGTTTTTATGTACTATGTATAAGTTTTTAAGGTAGTTTATGAAAAACCCGTTTATGAAGATACTATTTTCGTTAGTGAGAGTTTATAAATTAAAATAAAAGCTTATTTATTTACATAAACTATTTTTCATAAGCTCAAACCAAACGGGGCCTATGTATATCAAAATTGATAATAACCTGCAGTATACATTTCTAAATTCAAGATCAATGTTATCACAAACGATAGAATTATATAATTGACATGTATCTCTTTATATATCGTTGTTATAAATATATGTATAAATCCTCTAAAAAATATATACGTATAAATATAATCGAACAAACTTCACTGGCAGCTTAGCTCAATTTCAATTAATTTGATTTATAAATCAAACTAATTGTTTTACGAAACCATGTTCAATTGACTCGGCCCTACTAATCAGAAAAAATCTTTTAAAAAGTTTAGGACTTATTGAAGAAGACGACCAGGAAAGCAATCTTGCAATTTTATCATTTATCGGTGAAATATGATAAATAAAAATTATTTAATTACATTTTGTCGATTTTTTCTGTGCCATAAAACTAAATCGAGTTAACAAGAGAAGAGAAGAGACTAGAATCCTTCAGGAAAAAAAAAAGAGAGAAGAGACTAGAAAGCCATTTGTTGAAACACTATCAAGTATCAAGAAAAAAAAAATTCATAAAACGACATTTTTTATTTGATGCAATCTCCTCATAAAACGACATTGTCGATATTTTTCACGGGTAACATTACACCACAAATCCACAATGCGTAAAAAAAAAATTAAGACCACAAAAAAACATTGCACCACAATAATATATAATGCAATTTTTTAATTACATTTTCTTAATGTCTCGTAACAAATATATAATATACACAACAGTTTTTTTTGTGTGTAGTAGGAGACGAATATTAGCTTAAGAGTCGTTGAAACTACTGAAAAATTGTTACTCATGGCGATTCAGGTGAGTTCTTGTTCTTCTTCTTTTCTTCTCTATAAATTAATCTTAATCTAATATTTGTGATGTTAATTAATAATTAAAAATTGTGACAGGCATGGTTCATGGACAATAGCAATGAAGATCCAAGACTTCCTCACCATGGCTACCCCAATGAATTTGTTTCATTGGACCAATTAGCAGGTTATTAATCATCTCTATATCTATGTAATATATAGTTTTAATTTATTGTGACACAGGTTTATAGGAAAATTGTAATTTTTTGTAGAATTGGGAGTCTTATACTGGAAGCTGAATCCTAATGACTATGAGAATGATCAAGAATTGAAGAACATTAGAGAAGCCAGAGGATACAATTACATGGTAATAATAATGCTGTGTTTTTTTATATATTTTTTTTTTATTGAATTCAATTATTCATATTCAGTTTTCTAGTGATACAATTACATAGGAATATTGAAAATGGATTTTTTCTTGTGGGTTTAACATGTTAAAAAACAAACATGTTCTAAGATTAAAACAGGGAACATATGACTTATTATCTAATTTATTTATAAACGGCCTTCAAATTTTTGTTGATGTAAATTTCTTAGGACATGCTGCACAGAGCTTAGCAGCAACGCCACTGTTAGGTAAACAACTTATTAAGCGTTTATAGCATAAGCACTTATCATATAAGTGTTTGTTTATAAACTATTTTTATAACAAAAGATAAAATTAAGTCAATTATTTCTATATAAGTTATAAGTTGTTTTCGTAAGTTATCTTGAAGAGTTTATGGAAATTGGTTGAAAGTAACTTATGGACATATGAAAGGTTGTTTTCATAAGCTCTACTCTCGCAAATACTTATGCCGGTAGATAAACTCAAATAAGTCAACTCCAACATGCCTTTAGTTTGAGACCGACAATAATATTTAGGTACACCTGCACTAGAGTTGTTAGAGATATGTCGATGTCGAGATTAATTTTTGGCCTGTTGAACATTTTGATTGGACTAATTAAAGGGGAATGTCATCTTTCAAAATTGCGAACCATTTGTTAAGGATATTCTGGGTGTTGGTAATATCTTTGTATCTTGAATATTTTTCTGTACTATTTGAATATGTTGTAGGATTTACTTGATTTATGCCCGGATAAAGTTGAAAATTATGAAGAGAAGTTGAAGAACTTCTACACTGAGCACATTCATCAGGATGAAGAGATTCGTTATTGTTTGGAGGGAAGTGGATACTTTGATGTTCGAGACAAAAACGATCACTGGATTCGCATTTGGATCAAGGCTGGTGATCTTATCATTTTACCAGCAGGAATCTACCATCGGTTCACTCTTGACACAAATAACTATGTGAAGGTAATCCACCTATAAATTTTCTTGATTAAGGCTTCATTTTTGGGATGTGGAATGTAGAAAGTAATGCAATTTTAACTTTAAGCATGTTTAAAACTTCAAATTGATCAAGATTCAAGGTGTTATATTAGATGATTAGAATTAATTGTTTTGTTATATGCATATGTATGTGGTTTTGTGCAGTTAATGAGGTTGTTTATGGGTGAGCCGGTGTGGACAGCATATAATCGACCACAGGAAGATAACCCTGCTAGAAAGGAATACATTAAGAGCTTGACTGAGAAAACTGGTGTGCCCCTTGCAGCTCATTAGGACCCTTAAATCTATGCAACTATATTTTGTTTTAGACATTATAACTTTATGGTTTGTAATGGAACTATTGGAATGTTGTTGTATAGATTTTACCCTAAGAGGAGACGACTAAATATCTATGAACCTAAAACAGATAAAGTATGGGAAGAATCTGTCTTAAATAATTTTAAGAGCATTAGTGTTTGTTAACTTATGACTTGTTGTGTTCTGTCTACTGTTGTTCAATCTTGTTTGTCTGCTCTGTTGATGAGATAATGACATATATACTCATGTTTGTTATTATCATAATACTTAGAGATTACAGGTTTGCTATATTTGGTTTGGTTGCCTAAGAAAATACATGGAACCTTTTTGTGTTCCATGTATGCGTCCTTGACCATATTTTTTTGGATGAACAACCATTCTTAGTTTTCTTAGAATAACGTATGCTTTCAATTTAACACATAAAATCTATACTCACATTCACATTAGAATCTACCAAAAAAATAAAATAAGAAGGATATGATTCATTCAAGTTAGACGGATCCGTTTAAACTGGGAAAGCTTTCCCTCGTCTCATTTATTATTTAAAGAAATGAAATTGAACTCGAACTCTTTTTGTTGTGTTTTAATGAGTGGTGAGTATCATGCAAAATATAAATGTGTTAAATTATGGTGGTTAAGTGGTTAATAAGCTTAACCAAAGGACAATCATTTAAAAATTTCAAGAATTCTCAAATTCAACTTTTGGGTGAAACAATTAATGGTTAAATTATATCATTACCACCATGTTGACATGATTTTGATAGATCCACCGTTAGTTTACTACTGTAAGAAAAAAACTATAGACTACTAGCGTTTGAAATACACATAATAAACTATTGCAGGAATGGTATCAAATTAGCAAAAACACATGGGATACAAAACTATGTCTTGTTATTCTCCACAATGAACAAGAACCATAGCTACAAATGAGTCGATATTGGTGTGCAGTAGTGAATACAATCATGATGCACTATGTTGATTCATTGAATTTTCATTGTGTATGCTATCTCTCCCTCTCAAAACTCTCTCAAAACTTCCTCCCCTTTCTAATCTACTTCTCCTCTGGTATCATAACCAGAAAGTGAAACAAGGTGTGTGCGAGTGTAATCGATTTTGCACTAACATTAGTGTCACCGTCTATTTTATCATTCCACACAATCACTTTTTTTTTCCTCCAAGTAATTCAGAGGTTAAAATTTCAATTCCAAGGTGAATAAGTGGGGAATCCATGATTCGAACTTCAACCCAAACATATATAATTTCTCTAAAAATTGAATTATGCTACGGAGACTCCACATAATCACCTAAGAGTCCATGCAATGTGCCCTACCTTATTTTTTGTTAGGGATTAAAAAATGATTTTTTTAGAGATTAATATAAGTTACAGGTGTACAAAACGCGGTCGTCTTGTGAACCCATCTTGACCCTCAAGCTATGAGTTGAATCTAATCCTTATGCAAAAAAAGGGGTTAAAAGTATGTAAGATTGACCTAATGGAAGGAGGGGCTGAACACGGCTTCACACACAAGTCATCCATTCCATCCCTTAGTTTGTGAGGACACAAGAATTTTTCACTTGTAACTCGTCTCACACTCTCTCCTTACTCGGTTTAAACATTCTAACAATATATGTTGTTGGAAAATGCTAACAAGTACAAAAGAACTTATTCTTGAAAATTGTATATTTAATACATTGAAATTTTAAAAAAAGAACTTTTTCTACATAAGATTTATAAATCATTTCCTCTTTTGAATCCTTAACAAATGTTCTTATGCCACTTGTTAGCATAACCCTATGTTGTTTTATTGAGTCTGACATGTTTTATTATGCCAAAGTTTATCACCATTTAATTGAAACATCAAAAACAATTTAAAATGCTTGAATTATACTCTACACCTGTAATAAATCAATATTTTTATTATAACAATTAACTTTACGTCACCATTTTTTGTGAAAAAAACTCCAACTCACTATTTAAGAAATCAAATTTTTTTTTCTCAATCACTCAAAATGTCTATGACAATTAACTTTAAATTATTTATCGTTAAATTAGCTAAAGGAGGTATACTTTTCTATAACAACAAGTTTTGTATAAAGGGGGGGCAAATGTATACTTTAAGATAAAAAGGAGGAAAATATTTTATGGAAATATTTAAAATTATTATTTGTAGCTTTGTATGAAAGAAATGAAGTTATTATTTGTGATATGTCTGGTTGAAGAGTGGCTACATAGGATAGGCTAAGACAAAGATTCTCTGATAACAATTCTGTTAAAGTACATACATAGTTGCTTTGTAATAATGGCCTCATTCTTCTCTGCAAACGTCACTACTTCACCTTCTCCATGCATTCTTCAACCACGTTCTTTCTCCACCCATCTACCACATGTACTTCCTTTCACTCATAATTTTTCTTAATTTTCTCAAAGCCCTTCTTTATGGAATGTAATTTTCAATTTTCCCTTTTCAGCTTGATATCTGGTTTTACTAATTATGCTTAAAAGTTATATCTTTCTCTTATTCAGAGTTCACTGCAGCCAAAAAGGATATTTGGGGTTTTCGGATTACTGGGATTTAGACCATTTTCTTTCAATTGGAGGAGGAGGTAATATAAGTGCTTATATATTAACTATGTCTATTACAATGAAATAAGGTTAATCTATTTTCATATAAATTATAAGCTGTTTTCATAAGGTGTACGGGATAGCTTATGAAAATAAGCTGAAGACAACATGTCATAAGTTGTTCCTATAAGCTCTTCCGAAAGACTCACATGTACTTATAATATTAGTAGTAGATTAACTCAAATAAGTCAATCCAAACTTGCTCTTAATTTTCTAAATGCTGTTGCTTTCACTGTTATTTGGGGTTTGATATAACTTCAGTTGTATGGTTGATTGGAGTGAAAAATGGACAAGTGGGAAATGTTATGTATCTAAATTCTTAACTACACTGATTCCAAAAACAAAAACTATACTTTATTGTTCCCAATTAAATTGCCATTTTCCACCTCATACTATCTAATGTGTTGTCTTATAACATACTCTTATATGATATCAATAGTAAATTGGAGTGTTTGACTCTAAAAACAGGAGAACTTTGATGTGTGCAGCCAATCAAGATGCAAAGGAAGCAGTGAAAGTAGCCGTCGAAATTGACAGCCTGATAGGTGTACTGAGTGAAGTTGATTCTCATCAAGTAAGAATAGCGATGATTTTTTCAACTTGTTTCTTACCCTTTCCTTCATTTCATCTTGTCTATCCTTGAGTTCATCTGTTTTTGAATTTTGAGCAACTGGTGTTATAAATTTACACATGACATCAAATTGGTCTCTTCCATTTATATAAACATCAAATTGGTCTACCAAAATTATTTGCGACGTCAAATCAGTTCTTCAATGTCACATATTTTTGCCCAAATTGGTCCTTGAAGGGTGAAACTGGTGCTATGCAATCTTTGATTTCAAGTATTAAATTTGGTGTAAGTGGGGGACTGATGTAGTGTAATGTCGCCTATATTTTTGAAGGACCTAGGTGTTTATTCTTTGTTTTATCTTGTAGATTGTGATTCTATAATTTGTTGCTGCTGCTGCTTTTTCCACCTTCAATAATATGACACAAATTTATGCTTTCCTTGGTCTTGTTTGGAATTAATGCAATACTAAGTAGTTAAAATACCAATTTGACTATTCTATATTATGATGGACTTGGGACTTTTCTCAAGGTACGTGACAAAAATTTTGAAGCTTGGTCACAATTTGCCAAAAGAATATCTGGTGAATGGGATGGATTTGGAGCAGACTTCAGTAATCAAGGAAAGGTAATTGAACTGCCAGAGTCGGTGGTGCCTGAAGCATACCGAGAATGGGAGGTCAAAGTATTTGATTGGCAGACTCAGTGCCCCACTCTTGCTGATCCAGAGGATCATGTTCTTGAGTATAGGTCCGTTCAGTTACTTCCCACTGTTGGATGTGAGGCCGATGCTGCTACGGTATACAGTTCGGATGAGAGAAAAGTGGGCGGCGAAGGCAGTGGAGTTACCACTTTTGCTTACCAGTCCAGTGGCTCTTATGTTGCTGCATGGCAAAAGAAGAATGACATAATAGAGTTGGAATACTGCTTGATCAATCCACAAGATTTTGAATCTCGGGTTAGGTTTATTCAGCGTATACGTGTATTAAATAATACAGAGATGGAGCTACAAGGTATTAGAGTATTTCGTGAGCAGTGGTATGGACCGTTCAGAAATGGCGATCAACTTGGAGGTTGTGCTATCCGTGATTCTGCTTTCGCTTCTACAGCACCCTTGATTGCTTCAGATATTTCTGGTATCTGGCAGGGATCTAAAGCTGTCACTACTTTTAGCCCTACAGACACCGGAAGTGTAAGGACCTCTCTTGTTACCTTTTGTTTTTCATATATGTATTTTTCTTGTTTTATTGGTTTCATTACATGGCTTTCTATTTAACTCCAGGAAATCTTTCAAGAGCTTTTAGGCGACGAATTGCAGAAGTCTGTTAGAGATGGAGAAAATAATTTATTACTTCCCAAGCAACTGTGGTGTTCGTTTGAACGAAACAAGGATGGTGAAATTCTAAGTGAAGTAGGATGGCTTTTAGATCAAGGGCAGGCAATCACATCAAGCTGCTTATTCTCAAGCACCGCAAAGCTGAAGGCAAGTCACATATTATGATATACCAGTTTTTACTAATTATGTTCACATAGATAGCCATGGAGGATCACATGGATCCTAATTCTTCACTTCCATTTAGAAGAAAGAGAGAAACAAAATAAAATATAAACAATAGGTTTGTATTTTCATCTTAATCTAATAATATACCGGCAAGTCACACTCACCAATAAGGTAGAGACCCTCTCTATTTCTCATAAGAAATGGTAAATTTCATTACCGTGATTTTGTGTGTATATACCGGTTCTAGCAATATGTGTGTTTATACTCACAAAATGGATGTATCGAGTATACCAGGAAAGGCACAACAAACACGTAAAAAAAAGTAATAGAGCAAATATAACTTTTCTTCAAGAGCTGAACAGACTAATATTGCATCAAAGTAAATAGTTTATATTTGAAAGAAAGTGCACAAGCTTATTTTTTGAGTTCATTGTTTATATGTCAGCAGGAAATGATTGAAATGTATGCCTATATGGTTTGCTTGTTGTCTGGTTCAAATGATATATTTTTTGTTGAACCTTTTAAACTCTTCTGTTTCATGTAAAATAATTCACACTCTTCATCTTTGCAGGAAATATCAATTGCATCAGAAACTAGAGCCTTGGAAAATGTAGTATAACCTTAGTAGCAATCCATTCAGATCCAAATTTGTATACATCCCTAAACGGTGTCACAATCCAAGGTGAAATTCACTTATAAATATGATAAATTTATAGCAAAAGTTTGCCTTATTTAAATGCTTGATGTATAATATGATAAACTTGTAGCAGAAGTCTGCCATATTTAGATGTCTCATTTTAATTTGTGTATATAAGATCGATTAATTTTTTTCTTTCCCTTTCATGGAAGCTTGTATCAATTGATTGCCGTGTACTGTGTTTACATTGCATTGCAGATGAATTTAGTGCTTTGAAATTAAGTTATCATTCTGTGAACGTTGCATTTGATGCAAGAGTGTGGTTTAAATCCTCATCCTCTTTCTTTTTCTAATATCTAAAGTGTTGTTGATTCTAATCTATTTCTTTATTAATTGTTCTTTGACTTTTATTTTTATTTTTATATACTTGTATTTTGTTATTGTAAAACTTGCTGATTATGATTTTTCCAATAATGAATAATAGACAAGCACAGACAAATTGTGTGTAAAGAACTAACATATGAATTGTCTTGTACAAACACTAGTACTGTATTTCTATGAAAGTCAAATCCCAAGATTATCTATCATATAACAAAAAAACAGGGATGTTTTAAGACTCTTATTTTCTCGTCTAAAAAAGAGTCTTATTTTCTGATGGTTTGTTTCATAATGATCCTATTTTCCAATAAAAAAATATAATTATGATCCGTTTATAATATTATTTTTGGTTGTATCAAATATTAATTAATATAGTAGTTATTAGTCTTTTTGACAAGAGGAATAGTTATTAGTTATTTTTTGTGTTAACCCTCCTCCATTTTAGGAGAACAAGTTCTGATAATCCGGAGTTTGGCCGGAAGGTAAATTAAAACTAACAATTTTTTTTCCAACCAATTATAATTTTTTTTTTTTTTTTTAACAATTGAGTGTAACACAAAAAATATCAGCTCATGTATATCCGAAAGTCCAACAATTTGAGTTGTAAAATTACATTTACAATTTGTAAAAGCATCAAAACACACTTAAAGATTTACATACGAAAAAACTGGAAGTTTGAATTTTCATCTTCTTTTCATTATCAAACAATTCTACTGATCAATACGCCTCTTGATTCGAGTTATATGACGTAAAATGAAATTAAATATATGAAACATATACTAATAGATGATCCTATAAAAAAATATTAACATCATATGTAAATGAATTATAGTTACCCCAAGAAAGAAAGTATTGTAATTATTTTGTGAGAGCATGCATCATGCATGTTTGAAAATTTGAGGCTGATGTTTTGTCGCGGGTTAATCCTTGTGCGGCACGAGTCTTCCTTCATTTGAAGCAGCCAAGTCGATCTTCGATTGTCTACTATCCTTTTCCTTTTCCCACATAATTTTGTGTGAAATTTAGAGGTTTAGTCTGTGCCTTACAAAAGAAAGAAAGTCATACCATAACATAATATTTATCTTTTAAGGAAAATGCAATTTAACACAACATTTGTATTCACTTGAAACCCTACCGTGTTTGACTGTTTTCCACCAAATAACAATTTGCTTTGTTTTTTATGTATTAAATGATAGACAATATGTAAGATGATCCTCTAAAAAAAAAAATGTAAGGATGAACATTTGAGCCCTAGTTTCTTCATTCCTCCACATTTAACACGAACCCAGTCAGTAGACAACTTTACAAAAAAAAAGATAATATTTTTGATCGTAACCTTTAATGTATTGCGAAAACATGAATAACACACGATGTAATTTTGTTGAAACATACTCAATAAGACCACACCTAATATTAAATTTAATGATACTAAACAATATCTCTAAGCTTTGGTAAAAAAAATCTCCAAGTGGTTAACGACAAAAATCGGTATTTACCTTTTAATTCCTTTTTATACACACGCTTTGTGCTTTAAGTGGAGCTTTCTTAATATATTTTCTGCTTTTGACCTCTTAAAAAAAAACAAAAAAAATCAGTATTTATGTCAAAAGAATTGACCAAAAAAAACCTTGCACCCTTAACTATTTTTTTTCAACAAAGACATAAATATGTGTAAAAGAAAAGACAGGGAAATAAATATTTTTTCAACAAAGACATAAATAGGAGTCAAAAGGAAAAAACAAGGAAATAGATATATTTTAATAAAAAAAGGGTTATGTTAACTCGTGTCCCCGGACATTAGTAATGAAACAAAAAAGAAAATATTTACATTGAAAACATAATTCTTTACACTTTTTTTATTTTGACTACACAAGTTCACTTTTTTAACTTTGACTACACAAGTTTCAATGTCTTTATACTATATTTAGTTTCTTTGACCATGGCACTAGTTAAACATTTTCCAAAAAAAAATATCTAACCGAAGAAAAAACAAAGAAAAGCTAAACTAAAATTTTGCAAGAGAGAAGGGCGTTTTGGTAAATAAAGAGGGAAAATATTTGATTTATAAATCGCGTAACCATTAAGCATTTCTGGTAAAGTCCAATCGAGATAAACCTCAAGGCTCAAACCGAAGCTCGAACATCACCATTCATCATGGTTTCCTCCAACAAGGTATTATTCCTCTTCATCTCTCGTTTATTTTTTCGATTATATCATTTTCTTAGCTTTAATTCACTAAATTATACCATTTCCCGTGAAAATAATTATGTTGTTGTTAATGTTTGTACCATAAATTATTTGAATTCAACTTCCACCGTTTCTCTGTGTTGGTAATTTTAAGTTTCTCTCAGAAAATTGTAACCAAAAAATTACTTTTTAGATTCATTGAATAACTAATGTATTTGGTCTGAAATATCGACCAAATACATTTGTTATTAAATGAACCTAAAAAGTGAAATGTTGCTCATAATCGAGACCGTAATTAGTGAGATGGGTTTGATAGGAATCTACATAGATAATAGGTTTTTATATAGGCAAATTTTTTGTGGTTAATTTGTTAGGAGGAGGGGAATTGATTTGTATGTAATAGGGATCGATCCCCGAACCTCCTACATAATATTACTTCGCTGTTCCAACTTCATAGTCTGTTATCCATATGCGTGCTGCTACTGTTGCTGTTACATTTTGGGTTGTTGAGAGGTTGTAGAAATAAGAGGAATCATATTTTCATAGGATCCCCGAGAGGAAGTTCTTCAAGCATGGTATATGGATGATAGCAATGAAGATCAAAGACTTCCCCATCACAAAGAACCTAAGGAGTTTGTCTCATTGGATCAACTTGCTGGTAAGCTTCTTGTTGCATGTGTTTGTTATATTCATTCATATGCTAATTGTAGGGTTTGTGCTCACAAGTCACGTCTGAACTTTGACTCGTGTTAATATTGCAGAACTTGGAGTCCTTAGCTGGAAATTAGATGCCGATAACCCTGAAACAGATCCAGAGCTGAAAAAGATTCGTGAAGACCGTGGTTACTCTTACATGGTTAGTGATGCTAATGTTATATTGTCGTTGTTTATATAGAATTACCTTTCCCTCTACTGTCCAAATAAATATGTTTATGCGAAGAAATATAAAAATATATGTAAAACCGTCTCTGGTTAATTATATGCAACATTAAATCTATTTATGGGAAATCTAACTTTTATCCTTTTCATTTTGATGTCAAATATCTGCATTTTAACATTCCGGCTATGTCATGCTTCCTATCATTTTTATCTGAGGCACATTTTCTGCAGGATGTTTGTGAGGTCTGCCCTGAAAAGTTACCAAATTATGAAGAGAAGATCAAGAACTTCTTTGAAGAGCATCTGCATACTGATGAGGAGATCCGTTATTGTGTTGCTGGAAGTGGTACAAACAGATTTCTCGTTTGATCTGATTTTCTTGCTACCATGCCTACCCTGTTAAGTTACCAAATATTTCCTGTTTTTCCTTAGGTTACTTTGATGTGAGGGATCGCAATGAGGCTTGGATTCGTGTATGGGTGAAGAAAGGAGGAATGATCATTTTACCTGCTGGAATTTATCACCGTTTTACATTGGATGAGAGCAATTATATTAAGGTATTGATTGCATATTAGCAAATTGTAGCTATACAACTTTCCTCTGTTGCTAATAGAAAATCAGTATATCCCTTAGATTATAATTTTTCTGTCAATCTGTCCCAATTTCTGATAACTTTAGCTTTTGAACTTTGGTTCTTTGAATACTTTAAAACATTGTCCCGTGCCCTTTTTGGAAGTCCTGTTGTGCGTCTGACCTTCACATTTTTTTTATTAAACACAGGGATGTGATTGCAATGATTTTGGTTAGTTGCATTCTTGAATATATGTTAAGATGAAGGTGTAATTTGTGATGTGACATATTGCAAACCTATTTTTGTTATCTTTTAGCTGTTGATATGCATTTTCAACTTTTTTTTGTTATCTTAACATTTGCTAATATTAGTTTACTTCATATGTGTTTCTTGCGTGATTGTAATTATGCAGGCATTGCGATTTTTTGTTGGTGAGCCAATTTGGACTCCATACAATCGCCCACATGATCATCTTCCTGCAAGGTAAGATTTAACTAGTTTAGTAATTAGCAGTAGCATATGGGACAATCAGAGAATTTATGTCGAACCTCATATTGCGATTTCAATGCGCAGAGGGCAATATATCAAGACTTTTGTGGAGAAGGATGTTGCTAACCATGCTGTTGACGCCACTGCTTAAGATTTGATTCTGCCTGATTGTAGCATGGGATAAAAAGGACTAAGGCTTTAATACTTAAACTAAGTTTGAGAAATAAATAATGATCTCTATAACAAAGAAAGAAACCCGTTCTTTTATGCTGTGGTATGCAAGTTACCCTTTGAACCCTCAATGTTATATATATCCATGCCATTTTGTGTTTGTTGCCCGTGTTGTAAAATAATTGTATTTGCAATATTGTTATCAGAATTGCAGACATAATAAATATATACATCAATAGACTGATAATGTTTTCTAATGTGCTTGGCTGCATTTGAGTTTTTTGGTCGATTACTTGTCCCTTGTAATGGTTATGAGTCCTACTCAATGTGTTCTTTGATTAAGTAGAGGCCAATACTAAACTGGGCCTTGAGGGAAGCCCATAATGCAGTACGCTGAATACTGCTGAATTGAGTAGGAAATAGGCATGGATCATCTACAACTGCAGCTGAACAAAGTAGGAACCCTTAGCTTCAAATACTAAAAAATAATTCTAGAAATTTCTGTCAAAATATAATGAATGATTCTTACTTACAACATTGGAACCATAGGAACACCATTAAGCAATTTTTTTTGTTGTTGATGTTAACACCATTAATCAATTTGAATGTATTCATTTTAGTTTGATTTTTCATTTTGATTTGCTTTAAGGCTATGTTCAGACGTTTTAAGGGAAAGGTATGAGAGGGTTTTGAGTGAAAATGATGTGTCTGGTACCCCACCTTAAATGATAGTTTATTTTCTATTTGACTAAAATCCTCCAATATCGACGAACTAAAAAACCATTTTTGAGTGAGTAGATAAAAATGTTCAATGAAGCTCTCCCAAATCCCACCTAATAGACTAGTATCTTAGGTTGAGCTCGAGCTAAGTGCTAACAAGAAAGGTGTGAGTAGTTATTTAATTCAAGCGTGCCATAGTTAAGCACAGGGTTCAATTAGTATTGGATACGAAACTTATGCGAAGTGAAGTGTGATTTGATTCTAAAGTTTGAATTAATCAAACGAAATTAAGTACCCCATAGAAAAACAAAAAGCAGGACACCACTACACTTATCTGCAATTTTGCTTTTTGAATTTTGATGGTGTCGGGCATATTCGATCATGTTCTAGTCTCATCTCTTTTTATTGGAGTATATAACTATTTATTAATTAATATCTCTAGTCTGATCTCATCTCTCTAATCTCTATTTTAATTTTGACAAGATCTCTAATCTCTCAAAAATATATTATTTTTTAATTTGAAATGATAACTTTGTGTGTTTACACGTTTCGATCTCTCCTTTGTGCCAAAAGGTTTGATTGCCCCACCTTTACTCGCTCTTAAAAATTTTTACATGTTGAAAAACCACGTAGAACAATTATAACGCAAATATATATATATATATATATATATAACGCAACTTTTTTTTTTTTATATACATTGGTTTTCTTAGAAATCGACATGATTTCACAACAAACATTGATCCAATGCCAACCAATACCCATTTGATATTCCACGCCTTGTGTAACCAAAATCATTTCTCAAGCGTCGTATAATCAAGCATGTACATTACGACTCCCCATAAAAATTTATAGGTTCTTGGCACGATGGCTAACAAGCACGACACACACGACTATTTGAAGCCGTTAGATCACCGCATGTTAATAGCACTTCCCAAAATTATAATAATAATATAATTTTATTATTGTTGTATAATTATTATTTTATTATATGAATTACAATTAATTTATAAATGTTTATTACGTTATATATACGTCGAGGTGTAGAGAAACCCGATTCCACAGTGAAGCAAGGGGAGTCGAGTTCGGGATCATTGAAATCCGCCCCCATGTTGTTGGCGTTGGCTCGTTGCCAAGTTTAAAGAATCATCTAACTCTTTTGTTAAATATATTTGTATTTTGATGTTGAAATAAAATGTATGTTTTGTTGTAAAAAAAATGTATGTTTTTTAAGGACTATCTGAATTAGATTTTCTCAAGCACAAGTCCTCATCTGTAGCTTTTCATTACTCGGTCCTTGACAACAGAAAAAAAAGACCGAAAAGGAATTATAAATAAATATGTGATGTACAAAGTAGAGAATAAACCAATAGTTAAAAAGGATGTGTCAATAAAATGTAACTGCAAGAAATTGACTCGCAGATAAAGTTGTGAGTTCAACTTCTACTATTAATGTAATGTATTTTTTAAAGTATAAACTGTCAATGTCTTTAAGTCTTAAAATCTCTTTTGACATAGATGAATTTTGAAACTTTAACTCATCTAAACTTATATAGTGTGAACTTAATGAACAAAAGGTTTTACCGACGGTTTCAAGAAAATAAAATAAAATGAAGTAATGGAAGTATGGAAGTGCAATGCAACGGCTTTCCCAAAAGAGAAATAAGAGAGAGGAGGGAGAAAAATATCTAGTCGACATCTTAGATTTGTCTTGTACTTTACCTTCCCCATTAGTCACATGACATTGACATATATAATAATACATTTCCCCATCTATAAAGAAAAAGGGAAAAAACAAAGAACAAAGGCATATGACATAACAACTATTTTTTTATTCAACAAAAATATGTAACAAGTATTTATAAATGAATTGAACAAAACTCAAGACATGCACCTGCTTCATGTTCCTTCACTCACATCACTCCAATCAAAACACTTCCAAAGATCATAAATCTCTCTGTACTCTCTCTATCTCTCTCTGTGTGTCCCCCCTTCATATGATCTAATTTTCCTAATATGTTTAGTAATCATGGTCGATCTATTTAGTTTAAGTTCTCATTATTAAAACCCTACTTGCCAAAACAGATCCTTTTATGAATATGAATCCTCATCATGGTGGAATGAAGGAGGAGTTTGTAGGAGGAAGTTCTTCTTTTTGTGTGGTTGGTGAACCTCAACCAAGGGAAGGACTACATGAAAATGGTCCTCCACCATTCCTCACAAAAACATATGATATAGTTGATGATCCTTCCACAAATCATATAGTTTCATGGAGTACAGGGAACAATAGCTTTGTTGTTTGGGATCCTCAAGCCTTTTCTATTATTCTTCTCCCTAGATTCTTCAAGCACAACAATTTCTCCAGTTTTGTCAGGCAACTTAATACCTATGTGAGTAGTAGTATTTAATTTCAACTCTCTACCCAAGTAGTGATGATATATATGTTTTTATTTTTTAATCTTTGGTTTTCTTAATTATTCTGATGAGATGAAGCAACCCTTCTCATCAAAAGAGACAATATGACATCACTAGAGAACATTTTTGTTTCATTATATGGAATAATGCAGTTCTAAATTGCATTTTGCTATGCAATATTGCGGTTGAAATATAAAAGTCTTGGGCTATGTTTGGGAGTAAGGACTATGGAAATAAAATGATTAATGGACAATCCTTTAGCTTGATTGTGTGAGTTATTTTTCTTGGTAATACAAATTTCACCTAATACAAAGGAAGTCATACAAATGTACGGGAGGAAGATTTTAGAGAATTTAGATAAATTCTTTGAATCAATTTAATGTTTAAACAATACTCTCAAAATCAAATAAACATCTATTTAACTAGTTGGAGATAATATGACATCATGAGGGAACATTTTTGTTTGTCTCTCGAGAACATGTCTAGAATGTGACGCGTGTCAAACACAACATTGATACATTTGATTATATTCAACCTAATTCTATTTTTTTTTAATTATCAACGATGTCTATGTGTAAGTGTCATGTCATGTCTACGAATGCGCCAATGTTTAATTAGTGTTTGTTTTCATTCTATGGAATTATGGATTGCATTTTGATTTGAAAATGAAGGAGAAATTTGAAATTAAATTGTAGGGGTTTAAAAAGGTTGATGCAGATAGGTGGGAATTTGCTAATGTGATGTTTCTAAGAGGACAAAAAATCCTTTTGAAGAACATTAGAAGAAGAAAAGCAAATCAATCTCAAGTAATGCAAGCACTAGACCCGTCGTGTGTTGAGCTGGGAAGGTTTGGATTAGACGGAATCGAAGTGGATCGGTTGAGGCGCGACAGACAAGTTCTAATGGTTGAGTTGGTGAAACTTAGGCAACAACAACAAAATACTAGAACTCACCTTGAAGCAATGGAAGGAAGGCTTAAAAGAAGTGAAAAGAAACAAAAACAGATGATGAATTTCATGGCAAGGGCAATACAAAATCCTAATTTCTTGCAACAGTTAGTTCAGCAGAAGGAATGGAGAAAAGAGTTAGAGGAAATTTTTTCTAAGAAGAGAAGAAGAACTATTGGTCAAGGGCCTAGTAATGTTGATGCAGGTGATGAATTAGGATATGTTGATAAAGAGTGCTTAAATTTTGTCAAACTTGAACCACATCAAGGTATTGAGGAAGACTCCAATCAAATCAATCAACTTGAAGTAAAAGATAAAGAGATCGATATTGAAGTGTTTTGGCAAGATTTGTTTAAAGAGGGTATTGAAGATGAAGTAGATATTGAAGATGTTGATGTATTGGCTGAGCAACTTGGTTATCTTGCCTCTAGTCCTCCTAAATAGGAAGCTTTTATCAAAACTTGGCTGCATTTTTGACTTGAAGACATTGATTAATGATTTAGCATGGTGGCTGTATTTTCTTTGGTTAAATACATACTTAAGAATATGCATGCATGGATGCCCACTTTAATCTCTTGTGTTTCTTAAGGCTACATTTTGATCACCTAACTCTATAACCTGACATTTCAAATTGAAGGTGTGTTTGATGTCCGTTTACACCGACATGCATTTAAATATACAACCTTTTCAAATTATTAATGGTGTCAAGGGTTTCTTGTCGATGTTACTGCTTCATAGTCAACACATTTGTTGAGTTTGGGTGGAAGCTTTTGCTAGCCATATAAGAACATCCAAATAAGAGATACCCATTTTTGGCGACCTAAGTGAGTTTTACGTGTACAAAACAATACTTTATAATTTTTTTAATAATAATACCTAATAAATATTCAATCTCTCCAACACATCACTTCTAAATAAAGTTTCAAATGAATTCCACCAATAATTATATATTATCAATTAATAACTCTATGGTTACCTACTAATAGTTGAGTTTAGATCCTCTCAAATAACTCTATGGTTACCTACTAATAATTATATATTATCAATTAATAAAATATTCAATCCATCCATTTTTCTTTTTCTTTTTGTCTCTCTCTCGAGAGGTATTAATCTTCGTCACAAGATTAAATGAATAATATTTAATCACACACATAAATTGATTTGTCTTCAAAATATTAAATAGTTTTTTATCAATCTCGTTTTTATTATTAAAAAAAATCGTGTCTAAAAACTATTCGTTTACTCTTGTATCATAAAAGTATACATACCCTCTCCAAATGAACTTCTCAAGCACTTGAGGATCCAAATTCCTAACAATTACTTATACTACCATATATCCAGAATCCAATGTATCATACGGGCGAGGTACATGTCTTGAGATCGTGTAATTAAGTATAACACTTTTGCTTTGGTAACAGTTAGGGTAATTTAAAATGAAGAAACCTTTTTTTTTATTTTTTATGATTAGGAATGAAAATCTTATTTGCATTTTTTTTATTTAAAGAAGCTCTTATTTGCATTATTTTTTGGTCAATATATTTGCATTTGATTTCTTGTTCTTGGACTAAGCGTCTCTTTCGTCCTAATTTTTCATGTATGGTGTTTTGTGATGTATTTGTCTCAATCAACATATGATTTCGAGCTTGGAATCTAGTTTAGATTTCAAACACATCTTAATTATAGCTAGAACTACAAGTTGCCAGAACCGAAGGTGGCTTTTACATTGTACTCATAATTTGTTATTTTTCCACACACAATTTTTGTCCTTTTGTACGTTCTTGCCCTAACATCCCCTCTTCTCTTTCTCTTTTAATAATCCTATAAAAATTAGCTAGGGAAAAAAGTCAAATATTGTAGAGAGTAATAATTAATCTGTATTCAAAAGGGACAACTTATTTCAACGATCAATTCATGATTCTTCTACATAACTCTCCAAGCAAATTTGTACCAAAAAATACAAAAACTCCAAGTAAATAATTCCATATTATAACAAAATATTTAATTTTATTTATGAGAAACTCTAATTATATATAACAGTAACGTTTATGAGATTTAATAAAAAAAATCAAAAGAGTCTAGCACCGAAACTCAAATACATTTAATGCTGAGAATTGCAGCTTTGAATCTACATCTATGTGAATTAAACATTACTATTTGAGCTTTATTATGAGACGATTTTAATAACATATTGTTGTTGTATGTGTCTGACGCAAATTTCTTAATAGTTGAAGAATATTTGATTTGTTGAGAAGAGGGCTAGAGGTCCAAAAGTTAATTCTAACATAAATCGAACCCTAGTTCTTTGAACGATACGTTTTCTAGTTAACTCATTAATCACTTTAATTCGATTACTAGGTTTTGAAGAACATGTTATTAACCAAACCTCTTGTTATTAACCAAAACAACTTGAATAAGCGAACAAGTATCTTTCAACTTAATTAGATAAGTGACACAAGTTTCTTTCTTGAGAGGTAAAGTCAAAACTCTTGAAATTGTGTTTAGTTGTTCATGTAGTTATACGCGATTGGAGAATTACAAAACGTGATTTATTAAAAAAAAAACCTTATTATTTGCTTAAAATAGTCTGATGCTTGTGTCGCAAAAATTGAGTTGGATCCCATATCACTGCTGCAATGCAATAGTCTGATTAAGCGATAAGAAGATTGCACATGTGATGCATGACATGAACGGTGTAGCTGGTACGAGGCAAGATCAATTACCTGGGAGATCAACCATTTGACTACTATCATTTTGCAACTTTGTTATGACTTGTGACATTGAGTTTTCTACTAGGGCAATTAAAATTTAATTTCATGAAGAAAATCTCCAACATGTGTTAAGTCAGGGCTTACTCGGTCCAATTAAATTAAAGTGCCGAAAATACATTACTGAAATGTCAAATATTGTTAGGTGCAAATCGCTCAATTAAAAGTATGGGATGCAAAATTGTATAATTGGCAAAAGATAGGGGGAAAAATGCAATTAAACAATCATTTTTTGTCAAACAATAAAGTGACTAGAAATTCACACCATAAGATAAATAAGTGAACCTCAATCTCTACATAATACAATGTTCTTGTCAACTGAACCATGATAACCTTAAGTGATGGTGGGGTTTAGTATGGAAATAGGTAATTTTTTCCATGATGAGAAATTTGCACTTTTAGCCATTGATATAATAGTTTTTTATTTGGATGGCCAAGATCACTTACCTGATAATTGTTGATACTTTTTGTTAAGTATTGTGTGACCAATTCATGGATCCCACAAAAATCATTTAATAACAATTTATCATTTGTTTTATTTATTTACAATTTGAATGTGAGTTTTACATTTTAATTCATTAGTAACAAGGTTAACCCATAGTCTCTCATCGTGTCAAAAAAAAAAACCATCGTCTCTCATAGTCATATAATATCTTATCATTTAAAATTATTTTAAAATTAAAACAAGAATGCTCTAGAACTTTTATTTTAATTAATACAAAAATATATCCAAGATAATTAAAATGAAGAACACTCCAGCATGTCAATTATTCGTCTCTCACTTCTTCTTTCTTCATGCTCACCTCTTAGTTCTTCCCTTTAATTCAGATTTTATCCCCCAAAATTTCTAATTCTATTCATTTTCGATTATTCTTGGGTGTTTTAATGGAGATTGGATTTTTCCTCATTCTTCCTCTTTCATTTTCAGTTTTCATCGGATCTACAAAAATAATTCATTTTCATTTTTCATCAAATCTGCAAAAATAAGAACAAAGTTCCAGAGAATAAATAAATTGAAAATTGAGAGAAGGAGTTTATTGATATGCATCAGATTTATAAAAACTCTTGCATTGGATTTTATTGAGTTGTAGATACAAATGAATTAGTAATAGATGTGAGCTGTAAATTGAGACTCATGGAATGGATTGGATTTAGTTGTTTTAGTTTGAAAAACTATTGGGATATTTTTCCATTGATATGTTGAGTTTCGTTTTTAGACCATCCCCAATGGTTTCAACCTTTCAACATCATTCAACACCCACTTTTTCAATTCTCACCACTCCACATCATTTTCTCTCTCTTTATTCAACACTCATTCAACTTTTACTCCTCCAATGGTTTTTCATTCAACACTCTACCCCACCACTTTTTATTTCTTTTATTCTTATTTAATTTTTGTTTTTA
>Ga0228710_1001758_pt1 | contig 33197 bp, 17 predicted proteins | sample MedpolnodulmetaG_FD_177995 | JGI IMG/M metagenome (GOLD analysis project Ga0228710, IMG submission 177995) | Root nodule microbial communities from Medicago polymorpha collected in Santa Monica, California, United States - pink nodules | ecosystem: Host-associated > Plants > Roots > Nodule... | reverse complement strand
AGATTGCAGCTGTTACGCTTGGTTGATGTCTCTGACCCCAAGCGAAATAGCCCTATCTCTTCTCGTTTTACTTTTATGTCGAATAGAACAATAGTTTTACACAAACAAACAATTTATACCCAAACAATTAACTTGATAAATATTGCGAAAACACTTATAAAATACGCAACTCCCTGCGGATACGATCCTATTATACTTACGTGTAAATAGTTTTATGACATGTAAAAATCTTACATCAAGGATATGTCCCATATAGAAGAGTTTATATATGAGGCAGAGAAGCATAGACTAACGGAGGAGGATTTGAGGGGTGAGACAAAGATGGTATACTTAAAGGAGAATGAAGAAGATAAGAGTGATGAGGGGAAGATAAGAGTGATGAGGGGATATGTGTACAATATCTCGGTTTTTCACTATTTTTCTATATCTTTCTATCAATAAAGATTTTGACTAGTCTTTATATAAATAAGAATAAGAAAATGGACTTTTCCTTAAAAAAATAAAAAAAAATGGACTCTTCATTGCCACGTGTCAACTATCCATCAAATTATTTTGAGTTCTCCACAACATTATTATTATCTTTATTTTTTTTTTAGGTTTTTATTGTTATAATTTTCACTTTGTGCGAAAGGAACTTAGTCATCATCTTCCTCTATTACTACAAAATCGACGTTCAAAAGTCAACAAAGCTTTTGACGCATTTGAACTAAAGATTTTCATAAGTTTTGGTGTAACCACGTTTTCGATTACATTCTCAATATCTCCATCGCTATTTACCTATTTTCCCAATTTCACATAGGGTTTGTTCATTTTGAAGGCATGGGCAGACACGTAGATACGAGGCTAACTGAGGAGACAAATGTTGTCGAAGTGAGTGGAAAACTCACAGATGATGACAAGGTATGATTTACATACCTAATAATTTTTACTTTTAATTGTCAATATTTTTTTCTATAAAATCTATATACTTTTTTCTTTTCTTTTATTCTCTACCGTAATGTCTATTCATTCTTGAATTAGGTATCAAATTCATCAATATCTGTAATTTTTGCAATTTATTTGATTGAGTACAATTGTTTTTTATGCTACATGGTGGGGAAGAAGGGATCGATTTTTTGGTGATTTTTCACAGGGAGGAGGCGTCCCATTTTTCTGTACCGTTGTGTCTATTTATTCTTGAATTAGGTATCAAATTCATCAATATTTATGGTTTCTCAATTTACTTGGTTGAGTACAATTGTTTTTTATGCTACATGGTGGGGAAGAAGAAATTGATTTTTTGGTGATTTTGCACAGTGAGGAGACGTCCCATGTAGAAGAGTTTATAGATAAGGTAGAGAACTATAGACTAGTGGAGGAGGATCTGAGGGGTGAGACATAGATGATGTACTCAAAGGAGAATGAAGAAGATAAAAGTGATGAGGAGATATGTGTACGATATTTCGCTTTTTCACTATTTTTCTCCACATCTCTGTTAGGATGCCTCAACTGCATACATTACTGCACTTCTACTTGACACCTATCGTTAATTTATATCAATAAAGATTTTGACTAGTCTTTATATAAATAAGAATAAGAATAAGAAAATGGACTCTTCACTGCTAAATGCCAGTTATTCATCAAATTATTTTGAGTTCTCCACTTCATTATGATTATCTATAATTTTAATTTTTGTAGGTTTTTATTGTTATAATTTTCACTTTGAGCAAAAGGAACTTTAGTCAACATCTTCCTTTATTACTCCAAAATAGACGTTCAAAAGTCAATAAAGGTTTTGACACATTTGAACTAAAGACTTTCATAAGTTTTGGTGTAACCACGTTTTCGATTACATGCTCAATATATGTATATCTCCATCGCTATTTACTTATTTTCTCAGTTTCACCCAGGGTTTGTTAATTTTGAAGGCATGGGGTGGACACATGGATACAAGGCTCGCTGATGAGACAAGTGTTGTTGAAGTGAGTGGAAAACTCACAGAGGATGACAAGGTATGATTTACATACCTAGTCATTTTACTTTTAATTGTCAATACTTTTTCCCTATAAGATCTATATACATTTTTCTTCTCCTTTTATCTACCGTTGCATATATTCATTCTTGAATTAAGTATCAAATTCGTCAATATTTGTATTTTTGCAGTTTACTTGATTGAATATAGTTTTTTTGTATGCTACATGGTGGGGAAGAAGGAATTTAACTCTAGGCAATTTTTCATAGCACTGTTCTATATGCATGCACGGATCCACATTATACTAAATGGCTGCACTTGACCCCACTCCTTCAAATATCGTGTAACTACTAACAAGTCATTATAATTCATTGCATCGTCTTCAAATCTTGCATTCACCCCACAAAGACCACTAATTTAAACTTTATTAGATTGATTAAAGTATGAGTCTTGCTAACAAATTCTTTAAGGGCGTTGAAGGAACCCTCAAAAGAAATAATGCTATAAATTTTTTGGCTTAATTATAGCGGCCTCATCATTTAAACGATTATATATGTAATCATATATATGTTTTGTCAAAATATAATTTATAATAAATTTACAACAAAAAGATATATTTATAATAAATGACATTGACTCCACAAGCTGAGATTTCTGGATCCGTCAGTGAATGTATTTTTTTTTCCATTGATCTTAACTCTTCTGTTGATGAAATTTTATATTACAACCTCTTTTGTTTGATTTTATTAGTTTTATAAAATAATCATAAATTTTCAACTTTTGACTGCATACTAGTAGTATCAGTTGCCCCTCTATTTTCATAATTACTTGTATTTTTTGTCTAGATTTTTTAATTTAAAGTTTTGTGCTTAAAAATTAAATAGATGGTTCATTCATGTCTAATGTTGTTTAAAAAACATGGTTTGATGACTTGGCCTAGTGTCAATACAATTGTTACTGGCCTATTTTCTTGTAAATTTATCTATTTTTATTTTAGGTTTTAATGAGATTTTATGACATAATTACTCTATGATTTATGTTCGGATGGATGGATAAAGTAATATATTAACATATTGATATTGTGGCGTTTAACATAATTATAATTTTACAATGAGTTCCTTCGAAACAAATCACAACCCTAGTTTTACAACAAGTATTTCTAACACTTTAAACATGTCACTAATAATTAAAAGTTTATGTTAGTCAACATGCTTACTTTGTGTTGTGTTTTAGGCCTCCATTCAAGCCAGGTATAGGGCTTTTTTGACTATGAACTTTTATATACAACACAAGACAAGACTTGGAGGATATGAAGTATAATCTACTTGAGATTGAGGATCAAGTCAGCGCCATTTGTGAAATTGAAGCCAATGTGAAGATTGAAGAATAGAATGATCATTTTTCTATAGTTTGATTCTCTTACTTATGAAGTTTTCAGCCAAGGTAGAATTCATTAAATGTCAACCATTGATCTAAATCTATATATTTATTTATATGATACTAATACATTTGACTTTTACCCAACAAATATCACTAGGAACAAAGATTTGGTATCCAAATCTTAGATAGAAGGGTGAAGTAAAAACACTTTGGTAGGCCTAACCTAAAAACGAAGAAAACAAAAATGACAAGATTGTCAACTCAATAAGTTACGGGACAAAGGTGATAAATTGCATGTGCCAAGTTTGGTTCCTAGCTCGAAATCGTTACTCCTCATCAAATACCAAGTAAGTGACTAGACTTTAATAATTTTAAAGTTTTGTTTATTGGAAGATCAAAATTATCTACACAAATTCGATAAATGTCTTTAGCCAAAATAAATGATTTTTGGCTTAGGTTGTCTCCACAAAAGTAATGATCGGTTTATGTCAAAAAAAATTATCGACCAATTTTGCTGGACAACCTTGACGAGACTCTAATTTTGAAAATGTACGTGGTCTTTTAATCCTTATTTGGTGAAATTGACAATTGTTTGGTAGGAATAAAGAAAGTTGAGTCTTAAGATCTTTCACGATATTTTTTATCTTCTACTATGATTTGTGATCCATATTTTAATCTTTTACGTTGTATTACAACGAATTCATATCTGTCAATATTTTGTTATTCTTGCAGATGCATCATTAATGTTAGCTTAGGTATATTACATATTTAAATTATTTTGATATGTTGAATGTGACAACAAGATTTTTTGTTCTCATCTAGTAGCGTCTACAATGTTTTTTCTCGTAGAAGCTTTTACACACTAGTTATTGGAAGTTTGCAACAAGCGTGTGTAGAAGAAAGAGAGGAAGAAACAAGGGAAAATAGAGGGAATGAATATGTAAAGGGTGGAGTCCATTATAGTAAAATTTAGGACAACTCTAACTAGTTGATGCTCAGTTCTTCATATTTGGATTCCCTAAGGGTGTGTTTGGATGAAGGGTTTAGGAGGGGAAGAGAGGGGAGGGTTTACTTTTCAATTTTAAATTACGGACACTATGAAATGTTTTATAAAAAGTTAACATATTAACATGATAAACAATCATATAATACTTCAATCAGACTTAATTTATTTTAGAAAAACATGTTATATAGTCCGTAATTTAAAAACGAAAAGTAACCCTCCCCCCTTCTCCTCCCAAACCCTCAATCCAAACACACCCTAAAGCATTTTCTTATGTTTCCTGCATTTAGGCATAAGTTTGTTAAGTGAGAGAAAATGTTAAGTGTGCAAGTGTATTTATCGTATGTTGTAAAGACAAAAATACCCTTTTTTGTTGCTAAATACACAAGTAGAAAATTATATTTCTTAGGGTGCGTTTGATATGCTAAACAATAAGTACTAGACAAAACAACATAAGATATAACCATACAATACAAGGTAGAACAACACAAGACAAACGTTTATGGTATTGAATAATTTTAATCTTATACAATTTTTTATGTACAAAAGACTATTTTGGTATTTTAGACAACCAGTACGTGAAACAAAAAGTTGTCATGGAGTTCAGTGAGAGACAACAATTTTTATTTTTGTCCTGTCCCAGAAACAATTTATCCTGTCCCAAAATCAATTTTACAAATCAAACACCGTTCAACTGATATTGTCATGTCATATCCTTTATTTTTTTAGCAAATCAAACACACCGTTAAAGAATTTAAATCTAGACATTTTATAAATCAAATTGTCAATGTCATCCTTCAAAATAAAAATCCTTTATTTAGATATCAATCCACATTTTCTATTTATTTTTACAACCTTACATTATTTTGAACATCCAAGTTGTCATAAATATGAACACTTTTAAATACTTAGACTGAGTCACCACCAAATATTTGAATATTACTCATTAATCAATTTTAGTGTCTAAAATAAGTAACATCAGTTAATAAAAAAATCTTGATATTTGTGTCACATCATACAAAACTATAAATTTCTTAAATTTAACCTTTTATCTTCCCACTTCATTATTAATTCACTTCAGAGAAACCAAATCCTAAAATATGTGGTTCTATTGAGACTTTCTGACAGACAAATGTCAATATATTAGCTGTAATGTTTGTATTTTCTCTTTTATCAGAGTTGAAACTACGACCGTTTAACTCCCTTGTGATATAACTCAAACTAATTGAGCTGTCATATATCAAATATTCCAACATTATGAAGTTTTAACACTACTGTGTTACTAATAATGATCTGTCTCAAGAAGCTAGACTCACACTCACACTACTCGACGAATCACTATTAGAAACTCAAGTGAGAAAACTATCCACATGTAGTATCTGACACGCCTGAAATGAATATATCGAAAGATAAAAAGAGTAGGTAAATTAAGAGGTTGGAAAGGGTGGGCTGGGCCATGAATTACCAACCTAAACCTAACCCAACCCAACCCAAGTTTTAAAATGTGGATAATGCGTTGCCGTTTTAGATTAATCCATATTTACTTTCCTTTTTCTGACCTTGAAATACAAGCTACCCCTTCTTTTTCAAAACCCTAATTCCCTTTTCCCTTTCCAATCACCGATCTCGATCAATTCATCAGATCCACTTTGCTGACCTCAGGTATTCAATCTTCCAAATCCTATCATCTCATCATCAATTTGTTTCAATTTTCTGATTGTTTAATTTCATAATTCACACACACCAGAATTTTCTTCATTGAATTTCCACTTTCAAATTCATATAGAAAATCTGCATCTTTGATTTCTCTGTTTTTTCATGGATCATTATGGAATCAGATGTTGCAATTCATGCTGAAATTCTATGCTTTTTCATGGTTAATTTGGGGGAATCGTAAACATTGTATATTTAGGTGGTTGATTTATTAATTGATTCATCAAAACATAGTTCTTTTTAAATATTAATTGGATTTGTAATATACTGAACCTGTTACAGTGTTTTTTCTCTCCCTCTTATAACTGATCATTAGTTGTTGGGGAGCATATGGTGAAATTGTAATGCCAGTTGTATTTTATTGCAGCACATGAATATTAATGATTTGAATGGAAAATGACAAGCAATTTGTTATGTGTGTTTTCATTAGCGTTATGTTGGTGAGATTATAACTGTGTTTAATTGTATGTATAATTTTGTTGGGTTATATGATTTTGCAGGAGTTATGTCTTTTGTTCGGAATTTTCAAGTTGAAGATCGTAATTTAAACGGTGGTTATCGGTCCACCTATGATGGAAACAACACTGATAGGAAAAGAAGCCGAAACCATTATAACCAGAGGAATTATAACAACTACTATGACAATCAGGCCAACTTTGGGTACTATGGTGGCAACTTCAACCAATGCAATGCTGACTATGCCAATTATGCCAATGTTGCCTCATCATCTCTGAAGAAGAGAAAATATTCAGCTCCTGTTCGTGGAGAAAGCCAGAAGTTCACTCTTCCTGCCACAGTCTATGACAATATCCCTTCATCCCGCAATTTTCAAGCTAATCCTGCAAGATCCATTGCTTATAACTCTACCTCAGCAGCTAGCTTGAAACCTGATTTCTCTATATTTGATGATGATAAGCCTATATTTATGTCAAGGGATGATATTGATAGAAACTCTCCATCAAGAAAAGATGGTATTGATGTGCTTCATGAAACACACTTGCGGTATTCTTATTGTGCCTTTCTTCAGAATCTCGGAACAAGGCTTGAGATGTAAGATTCACATTGCTAGTCACATGGATATAGGAGAATTCAACTTGTCATATTCTTGTATGTTTTTGTTTTGTGGATCAGTTTCATTTATTGTTAAGCTAACATCGTATCATGTTTGTTTACAGGCCTCAAACTACCATTGGGACATCCATGGTTCTGTGCCACCGTTTTTTTGTTCGGCGATCGCATGCTTGCCATGACAGATTTGTGAGTTTTTTTAACTGTGCCCCAGTTCTAAATTCATGCTTTATTTTTCTTACGAAATGTTTCAGTTAGAACTACAACATGCATGCAATTTGTTCTACTACTAGAAAAATTCAAAGAAAATTTGTTGCTCATATCTATGAAGGTGTTAGTGCTATGTATTTTATTTCAATTAACTTAAGAATGGTTGCTGTGTTTTTATTAATTTTGATCTCTGTTGCAGTTGATAGCTACTGCTGCTCTTTTTCTTGCTGGGAAGTCTGAAGAATCTCCATGCCCTTTGAATAGCGTATTGAGAACATCCAGTGAAATCTTACACAAACAAGATTTTGCTTTCTTATCCTACTGGTTTCCTGTTGTGAGTATACTTCAAACTACCCAAAATTCTTTCCTCTTTTGTACTATGCTTGTTATGTTTATGAAATTACCCATGACTATATATGCTGAATCACCGCAAAGTACAAGATGGGTATTGAATATAATGTCAGTTCAAATAAATCAGCATTTCTCCTGGATTGATCCATAATTCTTATACCTCTTATTATCCGTTGATACTCGTCAAACTTTGGTTGTAATTTTCATTTATATTGACTTGATTTGTGTTTTATACAGGATTGGTTTGAACAGTATCGTGAACGGGTGCTTGAAGCTGAACAGTTGATACTCACTACTCTAAATTTTGAACTCGGTGTACAACATCCATACACACCTCTTACATCTGTTTTGAACAAATTAGGTCTTTCAAAGACCGTTTTGGTGAATATGGCATTAAACTTGGTCAGTGAAGGGTAAGTTTTCTTATTTTAGATCTTACAACTTTATGATTGCAGCAGTGATGTTTGTTTATACCATTTATCTCTGATGGTAAAACTAGTTCCACTCAAATGAAACTTGTATGCGATGTTCTGAGCTGGTGATGGTCTCTTCAGGTATCCCTTTTATTGGTTCCGACTAGCCAGTTATCTAACGAGTGACTTGAATGAAAAAACCTAGTCTAGGAAACAGAACATGGGGCATTGAGTGATAAATCTCAAGAAATTATCGTCTTGAGGTGTGGAGATCTTGTCGATGAGGAAGATCCCTTGGTGGCCCTCCAAAATTTTGGTCCAAAATAATGTTGATTCACAGTATTTTTCAATAGCCCAACTTGTCTGTGTAGTTATTTGTCATGGGATATTGATTGTTTTGGCATGCATATAATTGCAGGATCTTCACAAGATTATCATGCTGGCTTGTATGATATTCTTAGCTGGCGGATTGATATGCTGTTCTTGGAAAGTTTTGTTTTACATGTGAAGTTGAATTGCTGATGTTAATGGATTGCTTTACGATGAATATGGCCCTTTTTTTCTTTGGGCTAAACCAAGAGCCCTATGCCCCCAACACATATTTTCTGTTAAATCCTCATTGTGTTGTTGTTTGTGCTGATTACGGTTGGCCAAACAGGGCTGACGATAATCTTTATTGACCTGGATGACATGAAGATGATAAATAATTTGTTTCAAAAGCCAACCAAAAATAAGCTAACAGTATGAATTTCAAATATGGTTCTGGTCTATGGTTGTCCTAAACGAGTTTTGGTTATTCGTAACTCATAACTCATTAATCAAAACCACTCCTTTCCACCAGAGTCAATTTATGTCGTGAAGCAGAGTTGTCAAATGCGGATCGCAGAAAGTAGCAGTTTGTTCAAATTCCTCTATGCTACAGTGCTATCTTGCCGCTATTTGACAATGCTTTGTGCTAAATAATAGTGTGTTGCGGGACAATTGAGATTTGTTCAAATTCTGCCACACAATAGCACTACTATTTGACAACAATAGTATGAAGGAAAATGGTTTTTTATTCTGCTTCTGGAATGCTTTTTATATAAAAATAAAAATAGACCCTCTGCTGCCTGATGGCTGTGTTTGTGTTTTTTTTAAAATAAAATTGAAGGAAACTTTCTACTTCGGTCTATAAATTCATTTGATGGACAAAATTGTTTCCGGGCAAAATACTGGTTTAATGTTGAACAACTTGACCTTTATTTTTTTTCCCTTTCAAATGGGCCTGTTAATGCCATCTCTTACACTTTCCACCTGTTCAAATAGTTGTTTTAACTTTTAACATTACTAGGGATTCATTCTTGATAGTTGGATATTGTTGTCCATGTTTTTGATAATCCTCTGTTTGAATCAAAGTTTTAGCCAGAATTATGAATGATGTTGAAAATCTGAAATGCCACTTGATTAAATATAGGTAACCGAAGTTTTAGCCAAAATTATGAATGATGTTTGAAAATCTGAAATGCCATTAGGTTAAATGTAGATATTTTGCATTTGAAGTAGATGTCTGAAAGATTAGATGCTTGGCACTATCAATCAATGATTTGTGTCTTGGTAGTTTCCTGTGATTGTATGATGATCTTATCCTTAATGTTATGCTTTGTAGTCTTCCTCTTAGATTTGAAATTTGTTCAAATTGTTTTGTGAACACAATTGTGCTTCTGTTTTCAAAAGAAAATCTGGTTGTGTCAATATCGTTATTTCTTTGTTTTGGATCAATTAATGTATGCACTATTATTTTTTTATACTGAAAAAATCATTTTATAGGAAGAAAAAAAAACCCAGGGAATGCATTTGTTATTGATTTTATGCCATTGTGTCTATAAATGTTGTAGCTGGTTTATATTATTCACATTATCTTCCATAATATATGTTGTCAGTCTTGTAAATTCAAGCCTTAACTTGGAAACGGTTCACATTTTCCTTCCATCTCATCATTTGGCATTTAGTGGGTTGACCTGTATTATACTTCAAATGAGTCAGCATCAACATGAAATACCAATACTGGTGGTACCACACTGTTATGCATTTGTATTGAGGGTCTACTAAGTTGAATAGTTATGTATAAAAAATGAGCTTGCTTCCTTATGAGTTCAAATACTCAAAATGTACTTAAAAGGTCTTCTTTGTTGGATGGATTGTGAACTGTGGCCTTCTTTACGCTCTCATTCTGGGTTTGGCAATGTAGATTGTAACATGATTATATTACTCGAGAGTAGTTTTGCACAGGTGCTACTATGTTGTGAATTGATGCCCCTCTGATCTCTACCCTTCTCTTCTATTGGATTTATTGATAACAACTTGAACCTTCAATGAACTCACTGGAAATTGTAATGTATTGTAATGTACTCCATAATTTTCATGTGCTTTATTTAGCATTGAATGATAAGGAAGGTGGGAAAAGAGAAATTTTTTGTTTGCTGTTCTATTTAATCGTTTTCCACCTCAGAAAGGGCGGTCTGTATCTTAGATGGATGCAACATGTGGTTTTTAGCTCAGTTTGTACCTCCCCTGATTTCAGATCAGGAGGTTTTCTTGTGGCGGTGTTCTGTTGCCACAAAACGGATCTCTCTACTGTTGAACCTAATAATAGTGGTAGGGGAATATGGGGAAGTTTTTAGATCATTCTAAAACTGAACTTGAAAAATTGTCCTTGTATTTCACATATCATTAATGCCAACATTTGAGTAAAAATTCTCACTATAAGTTTGTACTTCGTAATCAAGTCATCTAGAGGGTTTTTGCTTCAGTATTTTCCTTTTGGGTATAGACAGTTCAATTTCTCCTATTCCCACACAGTGGTTGGATTTTGAATTATTCTGTAGTGTGTGGAATAAGTTGCATTCATTTTAAGTATCCAATGTACATGGTAGCAAGGCTCTCCAAGACAAAATCTTGACAAGAGGTGGCATTGGCCTTAGCTTCGAAAATTCATTTGTTTGGAATGAGCAGCCCTCAATGCATGCTTTCTTATATTTTCATTGCATAAGTTTCTGGAGTTTAGAGCCTCCCACAGCAGAGTTGGGTCTGGAAGTCTGATAAGTTCTCTAAATGTGTGTAAGATAGTGCTAATAGTTTGGTACTCTTATCAACAATCCTACACAGATTCTTGGCATAGTATTCTTCCTGAGTTGCTGCTATTATAGTTGGTAAGGAACATGGTATGAATGTTGAATACAATTCACAATTTTTAGTTCATATTACTGTTCATTATGATAGCTGATATGATCAGCCATGGTTGCAACATATGCTTTAGTTGTTCGAGAATCTTCTTTTTGTGTTGCCTCGAATGGTTAGTTTGTGTACTTATGTATGTATCATTGTCTCTGTTTGTGTTTAGCAATGTTAGCGGTATTGATCTGTATCCTTGCTGAAGCTGATTTTTTTTTTTGCAGGCTTCGTAGCTCTCTTTGGCTTCAATTTAAACCTCATCAAATTGCTGCTGGAGCTGCATACCTTGCTGCCAAGTTTTTGAACATGGACCTTGCTGCCTATAAGAATATCTGGCAAGAGTTTCAGGCAACCCCATCTGTTCTTCAAGGTACACTACACTCTTTTCCTTGTTATAATTATCAAGTAGCAGAGTTTGATTAACTTTGCTATTTTGAAAGTGTTGGTGAACAATTTGTTTTTCGAATAAAAAAGGGATCTTTATTTGAGGTCAAACCTCTGATTTCTTTTGATTACTATATCTTTTAATGAAGTGTCTGTTTTACTTATCCATTTGAAACTTAGAAATTGGTCCTAGTTTGAAGTTATACCATAGCTTTGGCATCTTGTCAGAGAATTGTCTTGAAAATTTGTGACTGAACTTCAGTATTTTGAATATGCTTTTATTAGTTACTGATATCAATTATCACATTGATGCAGATGTCTCTCAGCAATTAATGGAGCTCTTTTAGAAGATATAGAAGAAATGCTGTATACCATGATTTCAGTATAGTGTAGATTTTAAATACTTAACATACTTGAGAAGTAGAATTACTACAGGTCATCAGTGTTGTTTCTGGAGTTTGGATACTACCCGTGCATGCACATAAAATAGTTTGAAACTTGGAATATGCGGTTATTTCGTTTGGATATTATTTTGTTGTTTGTCTTGGCGTCATTGGAAATAAGATAGTTAATTTCTTTATGTTTGTCTTGGCATCATTGAAAATAATTTGAAGCTTCGAATAAATAAAATAAAATATGCGGTTATTGGAATGATTGGTTGAAGCTAAGGTACTCTTTAGCTTCTACCATTAACCTTATACGACGGCAGCCATCTTATTTGTATTAATTTCCCATAAAATAATTATGCCCCACACACACGTGTCTCAAAATTATTTTTCTCTTTCATTTATACTTATATTTTTTCTTTTTTGTGAAATATACAAAAAGTTCACTTATAATGGGAAGTAAATTTTTTAATTAATGCAAAATTTTAATAAAAAGTAAAAATCCCTACCCATCTTTATCTTCGTTAAACTCAAAACTCCAAAACTTATAAAATCAATCTTTATCTTCCATTTTCTTAACGAAAATTAGATTCTTCCAAGTTCCAACCCATCAACATCTAAGTCCATCAACACATTTTTATTTTAGTTAGATACTTTTCTAGTTCTTCCAGAACCTTAAACCTCGTGGCCGTGATGATGGACTAGTTTACTTTGGACTATTTTATTAAAAAAAATTGACTATCCAGAGTGGAATGGCAATGGTTTTGACTTCTTTTTAGTTTGTGATATTTGAATTTTGACCATAGGTATATTCGGTTTCACGGATAAAATATGAAACAGATAAGTTGAAACAAAAAACTGATAACATTCATGAAAATAACGACAAAAAATGCAACACAAACATGTAATTAGGATATGTAGCAAAGATTATGCAAATAGGAAAGCTTTTTCTAATGATAAAGGTTAGGATATTGATTATTATGTTAGTTTTTTCTTTCTTTTATAAAACTTACATCCTGGATCTCCAACATCTTAATCATTATGTCAAATGAGTTGAGCCACCAAACCTCATATAAAGAGGAAAGGCGTGGGCATTTTTCCCTTTAGTTTAGCAACACAGGCCAAACATATTATTTGATTTTTTCTAATGGGTTAAATATATTTTTCTCCTATAAATATACCAACTTTTCGTTTTAATCCCTCTAAAATTTTCCTTTAATTTTTAGTCCATATAAAATTTTCAATCACTACTTTTGGTCTCTATTTTTAAGTTAATTTTAATATTTTTTTAATGAAATTGTGCAGAAATGTGTAGAATATTGTAAAAATATTTCCCAAAAAAAATTAGAATTTTTTAACAAAACATAAATTTAATATGAATTTTTAACCATAAAAAATATAAAAATTCATATTAAATTCATGTTTTGTTAAAAAATTCTAAATTTTTTTGGGAGAGATTCTTATAATATTATGAATTTTTTCTGAAATTTTTTATTCAAAAATATGAATTCTACATATGAGTTTACTTTAAAAGAGGGACCAAAAGTGAAGATGAGAAATTTTTGGAGGACTAAAAGTTGAAGGAAAATTTTAAAAGGACTAAAACAAAAAGTTGATATATTTATAGGGACCAAAAACATATTTAACCATTTACTTATATTTGAGACCAGAATAGTAATCCACAACACAACAATACCTTATAAAAAAGTGAAGCAGTGCGACATAAAACAATCAAAGAAACAATGAACATTGCAAAGAGAAGGAGCAGACAATAAACTGACTTGCAAATAAAAGATTAAAAAGCAAGTTAATCCAATTCAAAGGTTCACAACGAAAATTTTAAAATTCTAAGACTGTGTGTTAGGCCTATGATTAATGTTTTAATGTACTCTGTCAACCTAGTCACTCATCTTGTCACCAAATTAAGGAATAATATCAGCACTCACGATAATTACAAAATGACACATTTTAGTCCCCATATGTATCTAACAATTAAATCCTTAGGCTGTGTATTTTTTTTTTCTTCCTAAAAAATGCAAAATAACATCCCTTAAACTTAAGGAACAATGATTTTCTTGCGACCTGTGACTCAATGAATTCATCCTCCTACATGGAAAAGTTATGTCCATGCTTATTTTACAGCAAAGAAACCGAGAAAGCATTTGATAGTAATATTTAAATATTCTTCTTAAAAAAATTAATACATTTAATTATTTATAAAGAAATTTAAAGTATTTTTTGAGGTTATAATGATAATTACTTTAACTTAATAAAAAGGGCCTAAGCCAGAAGAAAATAACCACACGGCAATGATTAAATATATAAGTTTTTTTCCTTAAACTGTAATGCCAATTTATTAACGGACTTAATTAACGATCATATTAACAACATATATTGTATAAACAAGCATTGCACACACACATCTGTCTGTTGATATTTTACTATATTGAGATTTTTGTGTATGTGTTTATTTATGTAGTTAAACTCAAGTAGTTAATAAGATTTAGTTAAAGGTAAAACGTAAGAATATGAGTTTGATCTCTATTTAAAATAACCCTTAATAATATGTAATTTATCTTATGGCCAAATTTAAATTATGAAGACCAATCTATAAAAAATAGGATGGTCAAGACAAAAGTAATATAGGATGGTCAAGACAAAAATAATGACATTTATGTTTGTAATATTTTAAGAACTAATAATACGGGTAGTAATAATATAGTAGAACTATAAAATACTATCGAATATTTGTGTCAATTTTTTTAATCGTATCTCTAAAATCAACACTTATCCTTTCTGAAAAAAATACTATAACAATAATTTTCCTTTCTCTTACACAAGTGTTATACCACTACCAAAAAAAGAGATATATGAACCATAACCATGCTCTTTCCTTTCCAGTCTCAAAATCAAAAACCTACCCACTTATCGTATTGAATCAGCATAACATTATTCGCAATATATAGCAAGACTCATTTCCAAAATCAATACCTTTCCTTCTTTATTTTTTTGGTAATAAATTATAATACTAATACTTTTCCAATTACTGTTCCTTTCTACCATCAAAACTTACGAACTAATAAGACATAAAAAAGAACTACCACACATTTTTTTGTTGTTTGAAAGATGTGTAGTACACCCTCCATTTGTCACTATTATTCATATTTTTGGACATATGCATCATTCATCATGACGTAGATATGAGACGAATGGCAAGAAAACAATACTACTATCAAAGAAATAAATTATCTTATTTTGAAGGGAAAGAGATAAATATGAAACTATTATTCAATGTTTTTTGCTAAGAAATAGTAGTAATTTTCAAGCAATAAATTTGTTATTTTTACCTTTATTCCATAATGAGATGGGGACAAAGGGGATGATGATGAAATATTTATTTGGTTTAGGATAATCATATGATACACACATTACATTAACGAACCTTGTTGTGCGTGCCCCCCCCTTCTTTGTCCAATAATCTCTTCACATTTTCAGACACAACAAACACTCTTTCATACTTTTCCCATTCTTTCTCCCGTTTTTATTGCATCATCATGGATCCCACACCTGCCGCGCAACGTCGTCTCAAAGCCATCAACGCTCACCTCATCACCTCCGCCGATGATAACTCTTCCGATCATCTTCAATCCAATCCCACCGCCGCCGAGTTCTTCTCCGGTACATATTCGCTTAAGCTTGTGTTTGTGTTTGTTTGTATCATGTGGATGATGATCCTAATTAGATTAATATTATACTACTTAATTAATTAATTGGTCAACCAATTAGGATTTAGGATCGTCGAAATTCTTAAAAGGATCATACATACTTGTTGTGGTAAACTATTCTCGCTGAATGCTGCATATACCTGATTCCTAATGGCCACTTCCTTTTCTGGGGGGTTTATTATAAAAAATTACGAACAATACTTAGGACTTATGCTTGATTAATGTCTCATTTTTTTTAGTGTAATAATATTTAATACAAAAGTACTCACATAATTAACTCTGATAATTTCCTATGAAATTTGAATATTAGTTATGGTACAATGCTCATTAGTTTTCTAATTTGTGGAAATATGTTTAGAAATTGACATTGAAACAAATCAAGAACCAATGAGGTGTTTGGTTTATTTAACCCAAAACAAACTATGGATTTCAAAACTGCCGAGAACTGGTAAACAACTGGTCAAATCGGTAAAAACCGGTGGCTGAATACCGGTTTGAAACTGCCAGATTTCTATTATGTTTTTTGCATTTCAGGAATTATCTCTTTTCGTGAAAGATTCATATAGATAAAAAAAATTATTTAAGTTTTTTTATTATCAATTTTTGCGTTACAAAAGCATACAATAGAATAGATCATTTTATATCAATTTCCAAATTATTTTTTCTTAATTTTTTCATGTTGATTTATTATACTTAGTATTATATCGTATGATATTAGAAATATGTTCACTTATCACTTATTTCACCATAGTTCAACCAGGTGAAACCATTAAACTGTGAACCAATGCTTCACTGGATCAATGCATGGTCGAATTTTAAAACAATTGTATGTTGTTCATTTTGTTTTTTGAAGGAAATTGTATGTTCATGTTATGCAAAGGATTATATATGTAATGCTGACATTTGTTGAACCTTTCTCACGACGGATGAAGTTATGTTGTTCACAAATGGACTTTACGACTATTGTTATTAATACATTGCATTCTTGCAATTACTTTCTTCGTCAATCATACCGATATCTTTAAGTTTTGACCTTTACTTCTGAGCAGAGCAAGGGTATAGTGTTGTACTCCCAGAGAAACTGCAGACAGGAAAGTGGAACGTGTATAGGTATACCACTTTCAATTATCCTTATCTCAGTTGTTATACATATTTCTAGGGTCACATGTGTAATACTACTTAATTCCTTTGGCAGATCCGTACGCTCTCCTCTGAAGCTGATGAACCGGTTCCCTGATCATCCTGAAGTTGGTACACTGCATGATAATTTTGTGTGAGCATTACTCCTTTTTCTCTTCAAAACTTAATTTAAACTTCATGAGGTTAATGTCTAATCTTAATAAGCATCACTTCACTAAGAAATTATATTTCATGCTTTAGAAATTGATGTGGATTTTGTTGAACTATGTAATAATAGGCGCGCAGTTGACACTTTTCGGGATTACAAATATTTGGGAACCCGTGTTCGTGTCGATGGAACAGTTGGGGAGTAAGCAGCTCTAATAAGCTTCCAGTTCCACCTTTTTTTTTTTATTTTTTTAATTTCATTCAGGTTTATTTGACATCCTTCTCATCATTTCCCCTTCTTCCTGCACTCCTAAGGTACAAATGGATGACATATGGAGAAGCAGGTACTGCTCGGTCGGCAATAGGTTCTGGTTTGATTCATTATGGAATCCCAAAGGTGAATGCTAGATCACAGTTATATCATTGACTATTATTTGATTATCATTTTATTTTTACACGGCACCATTGATTTAACCATTAATTTATATGTGCCTTTCTAGGGTGCTGGCATTGGGTTGTATTTTATTAACAGACCTGAGTGGCTCATTGTTGATCATGCTTGCTCTGCATATTCATACATATCAGTGCCTTTATATGACACTCTTGGTATGTTGCCTATAGTCTATGAGAGAACTTTTTTTCTTTCATATTTATGTTGGCCGAATTTTAAGAATTAACAGCAAGAAATTGCTTGCTCTGTAGGTCCTGATGCTGTCAAATATATTGTTAACCATGCTCTTGTGCAAGTTATATTCTGTGTCTCTCAAACATTAAATTCAGTAAGTACATATGAGATTCAAGTTAAACTTAATATTGTATATATTCTCTCTGTTACCTTCAAATTGAATCTATAGAATCATTCACCTCCTTTTTGGTGACTTAGTGTGAGCTTGATGCATTCCCCAATTCGATTACTATACAATGAGTCTTAGGTTTAAGATTTCATGGTTTATGGACAAGGTTTATAGATACTAGGATATGTATCCCTTCTGAACCTAAATTCAGGACACATGTTCTTTATTGCACAATCAACCAATTCAGATTATGAAGATGACACGAAATTACTGATACAATGAGCCAGTGAAGAAACTGATAAATTTTTTAGCATTGTATTCAGTTTATGCTATAGAACACACTGCTTGACATTACGTCAGCCACTTCTCAAAAGAAGTTGCTCAGAAAAAAATGATGATTATAACCATAGAAGGATTACTTCCAACGTGAGTGTATAACCATATGTCAAGATATGCAAAGTTGATACTTGAGTGACAGACGAAGATAATTGGATGGGGAATATAACTGGAACAGGTAGGTGAATAATATCAATAATAAATATATTAATTAGGTAGACTATTAAATTATGAAGTTAGTCACTGAGAGGTAAAATTGTGACAGAGAGCCTAGGCTATAAATAATAGAAAGGCCCTAGTTGACATGTTTGGTTTTGGAAATTGGAGTGGGAGTGCACCAGGTCTCTCGAATACATGCACTGTTACCGTTCTTTTAGATCAATAAACACCATTTCTTGTCTCCCGAATACATGCACTATCACCGTTCTTTTAGCTCAATAAACACCATTTCTTTTATAATCCGATCTTGTTCCTATCAATCAAGCAGGACATTTTATCTAAGCCATATAAGTTTTTGGTCTTGACTTTTACTTTGGCCCAATTGAATGTAATAAATATTATATTCAAAAGAAATTAGTTACCTGTTTCAACAAAAAATTAAATGTTTATAATTTATGTCTACTATAAAATTGTGAGTGAAGCGAGCAAACTCTTCAGTCCATCTAGCTGAATGGAGGGAACAATATTCTAGAACGCACCCCATTACTGGTATGAAAATGATGTCATTTTGACTTTAAATCATAATAAGATTAAGTTGTTTAACTTTTGTAGACCGATCAGGATTGCTAAATAAAATATTGTCTTTTCAGTAACTGTCCACTAGTCAACAGTCACTATTATCTGTAGAGTGGGAACTTAAGAATTTTGATTGCTAGCCCCTATTTGCCTTAGCATTTAAGTTCCGGTGATTGAAGTTTGGTGTTTCGGTTAAAAGCCTATAAGTAAATATTTTATGTAAGGATTCATTATCATATCATACAACCATGCTAAATAAGCCTATAAGTAAATATTTTATATAAGGATGATCATATTATACAACAATGCTAAATAATAGAGCGATAACATTTTATGTTTGGGATAAAAGAAGAGTTTTTATTATCTATATTGTGATCAACATCAACTAATTGGTTATCCTCTAGTGAAATACAGATAAATGCACTCATGCTTCTATCCTTTTTTCACTAGTGTATCATATATAATTCTCAATCTTCTTTTGCAAACTTTATGGATCATGTCACCTTCCTTGCAGTTGCTGAGCTACTTGTCTGAAATTCCAACTGTGCGTCTTATTGTGGTATGTGTGGATTCACGTCTTATGTTTGCAATTAAATGTTCTTTCACAAAGCAAGTCCATAATGCTTTTTTGTTTGTATTCAGGTAGTTGGAGGTATAGATGATCAAATTCCATCACTTCCATCATCAGATGGAGTTCAAATTATTTCATATACAAAGCTTTTTAGTCAGGTAATCTAATTGTCTCAGTCAAACAATGTTGATTTTATGGTGCAATATTTAGTGTGTTCATACCAGATTTTGTTTTATTATATGATATTATATTTACCTGCTTCCCTGGAGTATAGGAATTAGGAAGTGTTTCTTTGGTTGGGCTCCTTCTCTCTATATATTGTGGTCTATTAGTTTTAGATTTCTTTTTTTACAAATGGTGTTTTGCAATTGATTTGATCTGCTGCTATTTGATAAATTTGTCACCTCATTGTTTGTGTGGTTTGGATATAGGGACGCAGCAATCTTCAGCCCTTTTGCCCCCCAAAGCCTGAGGATGTTGCAACCATTTGCTATACAAGTGGCACAACTGGAACCCCAAAGGTGCGGAGGTTCCTATAAAATTATGGTTTACTTTTCTTGATGGTATATTATTCTCCTAAAATAGTTTCTTTGCTTAGGGTGCTGTCTTGACCCATGAAAACTTCATTGCAAATGTTGCCGGGGCCACTATAGATGAAAAATTCAACCCTTCAGACGTGTAAGTTCTTTTTCAGTGTATGCAATAGTTTTTGCCATTTTTTGTCCATGATATTTTATTCTAATGTCTTTACCTTAGTTTCCTTTGATTTTCAGTTATATATCCTATCTCCCTTTGGCACACATTTATGAGCGAGCGAATCAAGTCATGACAGTATATTTTGGCATTGCAGTGGGATTCTACCAGGGGGTGTGTCCTAAACAAATTAAGCTTCTTTCTTCCTTTCATTTGCCAAATATCTATCAATGTTGAATGAACTTGTACTTCTCTGAAAAATTAAAGCCCTATAATTTATGCTTTAGACTTGTATTGCATGAATGTGGTGCATATGATAATAGCTATTTAGTTTAGATGTAATAGACAAATAATGATTTCTCTTGCAATATATTGTAGCATAATAAGCTCATAAGATGTTTTTGTATTCACATTTTCATACTGTCTATTTCATCAAATGGTGGATTGATCAGTTTCTGTAGCAGTTACATTCTTTTATAACACTATGCTTGGTTACTGTGTGGAGTTTTTATAATCCATGCATGGATTATAAAGCTATCACGTACTACCTTATACTATAAATTACACTGAGGATTTTGTATCACTAGATTCTGTGATGTTTTCAGGCAAGACTGACATTTTCTTTTTAACCTTTGCATACAGGATAATCTGAAATTAATGGATGACCTAGCAGCTCTAAGACCTACTGTCTTCTGTAGTGTTCCTCGCCTATATAATAGAATATATGCCGGGTAGAATTATCATATTCATTCACACTGCAATTTTTAGAACTGTTTGTATGCTTCTTGTATATTAATTGTGTCATTTGATTTTCTTTGTGCCTGTAGTATTATTAATGCTGTTAAAACATCTGGTGGTCTGAAGGAGAGGCTTTTCAATGCTGCTTACAATGCTAAAAGGCAGGCATTATTGCATGGTAAAATTATACAATGAGATATCTTTTGCACAACATATATTTGCATAATTACTTTTCTTGATTTATTCATTATATTACATAGCTAATGATATTTGAATCGAAGTAATTCTCCTACACTCCATTCATTGGTAGTGGTTACAAATTGCCTATTTATCCTTGCTAAAATGACTGGATTACCTTTTACATGGCTTTATTCCTTGTAGAAGATGGTGGTTGAATCTCATTTTCAGCCATAGGACTATAATATCATACTTGGTTTCCAAAGCTTGTTTTTTGTTTTAATTAGCTTAAAAATTTTGGTCTTTGGATAAACGGCAAAACAAAATAAAAATGTAACGTCTGGTTTGAGTTTCACAAACTGTACGTTTATTTGGAAATAAGCTAAACACCTGTCTTGTAGTTGGAAAGCATCATTATTTTCAGACGTTTTCAATCTTTATCAGATCAACCAGAAGTACTATTGGAATTTGAATATTTCACTCTATCTTTTCAAGGATTTGTACAAATATAGATACTATACAAGAGAAAACGGAATTGAGATACTTCAATTTTTGAATCAATTAAGTTAAATTAGCCTAGGCATAAAATTGTAGTTGAATTTTGTGCAGTTGGTTACCCCGTCTATTCCAACTTTCCATGGACAAACAGATAGAGGCTCAAGTTGAGATTATACTCATATATTGTAAATTTCTCTTATTTAGTTTGTAGAACTTATTTGCCCTCATAAACTATTTTTGAAAGTATTCACTACAATGAATCAAGAAGAGTTATTTTTTATATTTTTTTTGAATTAGGTCCAAGTTGCTGTGATTTAAATATATTGATCAAAATATCATGGTAACTAAATTGACAAATTTTACTTTCCTTCTCAACCAACAATTAGAACTTCGATCAATTGATAAATTGAGAGGGTTCTATGTTACTTAGTTGATCGTCATTATTTTGATAGTTTGCTTTTACTATTCAATTACTTTCTTGATCAAAACTTATCCACAAGTACACCTCTTCTCTTATTTGTGTGTGTGTTCACTGTATTACCATTTAAAAGAAATCTACTATCGTTCGAAAGACAACTTACTCTCGGCCCACATTTTCCCTTATTTTAGGCAAGAACCCATCTCCAATGTGGGACAGATTAGTTTTCAACAAGATAAAAGAAAAACTTGGAGGACGAGTTCGTCTTATGGTATCAGGTGCCTCACCTTTATCGCCTGATGTCATGGAATTTTTAAAGATGTAAGTGTTGCATAATATTGCTGCATACATTACTAAAGAGAAATTGCCCTTCCCTTATTGTTTTTAACAAGCTTCATCCTGACCTAATGATCTGCGGCGTCTATTTCCTAGTTGCTTTGGTGGGAGAGTGACTGAAGGTTATGGAATGACTGAGACTACTTGTGTTATAAGCTGCATTGATAATGGTGACAGACTTGGTGGTCACGTTGGCTCTCCAAATCCAGCCTGTGGTGAGTAGTATGAATTTCACATCACATAACTTGCTGCATATTAGTTGTTGGGTAAAGCAACATAACAACCAATTTGATCATGAAATGGTCAAACTGTAATCCCTCCATCCCCCAGTTGTAACATCCCATCACTTGCGGTTATTTGAATTGTTTATCTTGTAATTTGGACTGATGCATTTATGCATCTGCTGAATGTGCAAGTCTAGTTAATGCTGTCGTTTTTATGAATTAGGGTGTCCACTTAGTGCAATCAATGTTACTTCTATAATTCAAATGACCTTAAGTTAAAAGATGAAGTTTTTATTTAGATTATTATATCTATAGCGTGTTGCACCCAATGCCAAGAGATTTATTGTTTTATTTCAGAGATAAAACTTGTAGACGTTCCGGAAATGAACTATACATCTGATGATCAGCCCAACCCCCGCGGTGAAATTTGTGTCAGGGGTCCCATTATTTTTCAAGGTTATTACAAAGATGAAGCTCAAACGTAACCACCTCGCCTGTTCTGTGCTTCTTCTTAATTGAATTTATCATGTCCTATTTACAATGTGCCTGAATTTTCATTAAATTGACCAGGAGAGAAGTCATCGATGAAGAGGGATGGTTGCATACCGGAGATATTGGGACATGGATAGCTGGTGGTCGTCTCAAAATCATTGATAGGTGAGATATAAGTGTATCACCATTTTAACTTTAGTCTATATTGTTTAGCAAGAAATGTGACTTCTTAGAGTACCACCCATCATTAATTTGATGCTATCCATATTTGGTTCATCTGATGCAAGTGTGCTCACATTTCAATGAGCAGACTTTAACGACACTTTAAAGTGAATTTTCTATCTTCCAATGGTGCTTTGTTCAGTGAGTGATGCTGTTAACTTTTTATCTCACTGTAGGAAGAAGAATATCTTTAAATTGGCACAAGGCGAGTACATTGCTCCAGAGAAGATAGAAAATGTATATGTCAAATGCAATTTTGTGGCACAGTGCTTTATATATGGTAAGGAAAGGAATAGTGCTTACATATTTAGTGTGCGTGTCTTCCGTCGTTTTCATCTCTTCCTTTATCCCTTTCTAGATTGCTGATGCTTCTTTTACCTTTTATAGGTGATAGTTTTAATTCTTCTTTGGTATCTGTTGTCTCGGTGGATCCTGATGTCATGAAAGCATGGGCTGCTTCCCAAAACATAGTGGTAGTATACGTTTTTTGGTTGTTTAAATCTTATAATTCAAATCCATTGACTCATTAGGTGCTATTTTAATTTCTGGTAGAACAATTAATATCTCTCAAAACCATGCAGTCAGTTATAAATTTGAAATCAAATGGATAACTAATCAAATGGTTAAAAATAATTTAGCCTGCGTAGTTTTGAAATCAAGAAGGTAAAATCATATATTTTTTGTTAAAGTCCCGAAGAAGTTTATGAAATTTACTCTATTTTATTTTTCTGCTTATTGGTGTTTGATTTATGAAAGCTATATTCTATAATAACTGATTTTCTCTCTGTTTTGTGTGCATAGTATAATGATTTAACACAACTTTGCAATGATCCAAGAGCAAAGGCAGCTGTTTTGGCTGAGATGGATGCTGTTGGACGCGAAGCTCAAGTAAGTTATTCATTTTATGTGTACGGCTACCTTGTAAAGCCTCATTGTCAATAATATTGAATGTTATCTGTATCTTTTTTTGATACCCTGTAGCTTAGAGGTTTTGAATTTGCAAAAGCGGTCTTTTTGGTGGCTGAACCATTTGCGATGGAAAATGGTCTGCTGACTCCGACAATGAAGGCAAGCATCCAGTTGTTAGACTACATAATTATCATTTAACGTGTAATGTGCATTTTTTATTAGCGTGTGTGCATTTGATTTTCAGATTAAGAGGCCTCAAGCGAAAGAATACTTCGGTAAAGCAATATCTGATATGTATAGCGAGCTCTCAAAATCCGACCCTTCTCAGAAACCCTTGTGAAATTGAGAGGTCTTCCTCACTGCATCACAGCAGGTTTTGGACATCTTTGTACAAACAAAAGAAGAAAAAAATAGATAAACAAAGATACATGCCCAAAGCACACATCATAAATTTTAATCATTATGGCTCCTACATCAGAAACATACCACTGAAAGGATCCTGCGATTTCTTGTTGTATTGTGTTGTAGTTGTTTAATAAGAATTATGGTAGGACTAGATTAATATTCACAGTGCTTAAGAATAAATTACATTATTGGATTTTAAATATTTATTCTCAATAAATATTATTTTCACTGATCAACCATGTGGCTCGTTATGACTTGGAACTTTTGTTGAATTCACTTAAATTTCTTTACTATTTTGCTTGGTTTTAATACGGTTGAGGTCGAAGCTCTCCTTTGTTACGAGGAGTGCCTCTGGCGATAAAAGGGAATTTGGTTGACAAGATTATACTACATTAAACTAGTACATGACATACTTTTAGAACATAAATATATGATAAACTTGACAGCATATGCATCAGAAAAACTATTAAATTTGTGTGCTACAATATGTGTGCTTAATAAAAAGAATTGACAAGAATGTGTACTTATAGATGCCCTAAAAAAAAACAGAGAATGTGTACTTTTTGGTAGTTAGTGCAGTTGAAATGGCGCATGCCATGCCTCTATTTTTTTATAAGCAAATTACATGCCATACCTCTATGGTAGAGCATGCTTCGTGCTTGCCTGGACCTGTTAGACTCGTACCGGTACAAATAAGGAATGGATCCCCTCCAGCTATACGACAAGGAAGTGAAATGTATACTCTTGACTCTTGAATAATCTGTACTCTTAAATAAAAAAGAGGTGGTAGACGATTTTGTTTTCAGAAGGTAAATTAGCCCATACAAATTGACACGGTCGAATCTGAGACCTTAAGGAAAAGCACACTTCAAAGAGGTGGTAGAAGATTTTAATGCGAAACATGTACTAATAAGTAACTTGAGAGTGAGGATGAGTATGATATTAATTAGATGGTATAATTTGATTTAAGTAACTGATGTTACATTGAAGCTGAGTAATTTGAGACAACTATTTTTTATAAATTTGATCTTTATTACAGGACAACTGGAGTAATACATAATACATCTAACAGTACATGTTTGTCTTATAATTCTATCCAGCAAGTGAAGGAATTAGAGAAATTCCAATACAAGAAAAACCAAAAAGGCCCACAAACCAAACTAGTAAACAAATTACAAGACTTCCTTATTAAGCATATATAGCTAGAAATTAACAGCAAGAAATTGCATGGCCAAAAAAGCCAGCATCATTTTTAAAGCAATAAATTTCAGTGGTGCAGCATTACTAGGAGAAGGTGCAGGTACATTGGAAGCTGGTACTGTAGCTTCAGCAGGAGAAGCCAATGCTGAAGGTGAAGATGATGGAGCAGGTGAAGCAGCTACAGAAACTTTGAGCACGTTAATATCAACCTTCTGTCCTGCTTGACAGTGTCCAGGTACACCACAGAAGAAGAAGTGATGACCATGATTTGTTATCTTTATGGTGTCATTTCCAGTGGTGAATGTTGCTATAGGTGATGATGCATTGCATGACTTGTACATGGCATGTGTCACTCGCATCACATTGTGGAATTTTGCACTATATTCAAATACTGAAATATAGTAGTACAAATTAATGCACTTGTCAATTTGAGTTAACAATCCTCTAAAAAAAATTGAGTTAATAATAATAATAATAATAATCATAATTAAGTAAAAACCATGCTCTTGATGATTTAGGACCACCCGACAAAGTCATTGCATGTTGTTTTGTTTCTTTGTGTGCAAAGCACCACAGAACAAAAAGGTAATGCAAGTGAAAGTGGTGGGTCATGCTAGTTTATAATTATCATCATGAAATTGATTTGTCCCGGGAGAATCCGAATTGGGATCTTAACTAAAAGTTTATCAGACATTACTTTCCTTTCGATTGAACTCGAGACTATAAGATCTATTTCTTCAAGAAATTAGACGGCTAAGACAAAGATATATAATAAAACTGATATTTTAAAGGACATTCGTTAACATTTGCCTTAAAAAAATGTTTAACCTAGCAAGAATACAAATCATATGAAAACAAAAAGTTGTGTAGGTGTGCAAATTACATAATTAGTCTTGGGAAATGCTATGCCATGCCATGAAAGATAGTGCAGTAGTGGAGTATACTTGAAGCAAAAAACATGGAAAGGAGGAATGTGAGTTTTTCTATACCAAATTGGACAAAGTTAGAAAAGAGTTAACATAGAATTGTAAAATAATGTTAATTTTAGTTGTCTTCTCCCTTGAAAGGACCTTTCCAACTTCAGAAAATGTGAACACATGTTCTAAGAATGAAGAAAAAGCAACATAATTGAACAAATTAAACATGCAAATGGAGAAATGACTTACTAATAATGTCACCAATTTGGAAGTTCTTGGTAGCAGCCCATTTTCTGTAGTCAATGTTACCAAGTGTAGTCCAACCAGCAGAATCACCAACCTTGTATACAGATGCATATGAAATCTGCATAGCTACCATCATTATAGACAAAACCATAGCTCTTTCTACCAAAGTCATGACTATAGACTCTGCAAGATATCCTTCTCCTTGTTTTTTGTATTACTAGTAAATTTCTTTTTTGCTGAGGTTGAGGACTTTATAGAACTTTTGACTAGACTTTTTTTTTTGAAAATGCAAAGAAATATTATTACCTTTTGACTAGACTTTAATTTGTTAGGCTTTGAGGACGTTTGATGTTGGAACTTGAAGAATGGTTTGTGTGTCTTTTTGTTAATTAATTATTTAATGGGTTTGATGAAAACCTCGTTTACAAAACAACATGTGGCCCGCATAATCTGGTTAATCTCACCACCTCATTTATGGCTCACATAGGAGCGGTGGGTCTAAGTAATAAGTGCTGCTACTTTGCTTTTGCAGCACTACTAGCATCCTATTTCTTGTTTTACTATACGAGTATCTTATTTCAGTTGAAAATGTAATTTAGTGTGTTTGGTACAAAAATTGTTTTTTAAAAAATTGATTTAAAAAAAATATTAATAGAATGGGTTCTCGAACTAGAGCATTAAGTATAGTTGTTTTGAGTTTTTGCTACAAGACTGAAAAATACATGTAAATAAAGATAAAAGCCGGATGATAAATAAATAAAATAACATAAATAGACTGTGTGTTAAATATACTATACAACATGGATATTTATAAGCAAGATTGTTTCTATTAGTCAAAACGACATGACATACAATGTTTAGCATTGCTTGTCTCTTTGTGCGAGTAGTGCGTCAGGTTTTTCTCGTTGAGGGGTTTGTGGTGCCCCACATTTGGCCGACAACTTTCCACTTTACGACATGATTTGTTGACAAGGTCCAATGTGTACAATCCTTCACATGCCTCCTCACTCATCACTTATTGCGGTTAGTTGAGCTACATACAAGGAGCGTGAACATGCCTCGTTATCCAATTTCACCGAGCTTTTGACTCAGCTTGATGTCTTCAAGCCCGCATACTATTAAGTATAGTCGAGAAAGACCTAGTTGACCATCTTTTTACTGAAATGGCATTCGCCTAACTTCCCTCGCTTAGGGGAAACTCGTCTAAGCTTAAATCGCCTATATGTCAATTCCGGCTAATAAAATATGTATTTTTTTTGTGTAAACAAAATGTAAAATGATTTTAATTTGGGTACACTTTAATACCATATACAAAAGTACTTGAAAGAACTTAAATGAGATGGTAAAGAATCATTTTTAATTTAATTAGATGTCTTGAGTTCAAATTCAACTTTGAATGTCAATGTATGTTTCATAATTTATTAATTTATTTACGTATTTATTTATTTTTTCAATAAAAAAGTTAGGTCACGACTCACAATTAATCTCAAAATACATCTCTACTTTATAGGTTATAAAATGATACTCCTCTCTCTGTTTTTTTCTTTTTCTTTTTCTGATGCAAGATTATACAATGATGCTCTAATTTGATCCATTTTGACAAATGTTCTTAGGAGCAAACGATGAAAATAACACCTACTTATTAAACTTGAAGCTTGATATAGATTTTTGACTAAAAATATTGATGTTGATTATTGGCGTGACCTATTTTTTTATATGATAATAGATTTTGTTTTTAATAGTGTAGTCTTGGCTGTGGGTTTGGTTTCAACCTTGAAAGGGAAGAATGTTGGGGTCTTGAATGTCACAAAAACTTGTATGTGCCGTGATAACCATTTTTTGTATTTTTATTTGTAACAAATGACTGGTGAGTGTCATCATAAATAGCAACCACCGTACATTGTTTCCATTTGATTATCACATTGCTTTGCACATGAGACAAGCATTAAGCATAGGGTAAATCACTTTATAGTTTATACAACCTCCAATCTAAAGCTACATATCATGATTTATGTCTAGCAAAATCTGGTGGTAAGCCTTTATCAAACACAAACAGGGTCTTTTATTTTGGTTAGAGTTTAGACTCTGTTTTCCTTTTAACATTCCAAAAAGGAATTAAAAAAACAATTAGTTTGATTTTATGGTCAAATAATATAGGAGGAGGTGTAATGTGAGGGTGAGAGATAAGTAAATTTTGACCGCGTAATTTCACATAAAACTTTGGAATTTTTTAATGGTCACAAGTCACAACAATACTAGAACTAGGTACTTAACATTTTGGATTTGACTCCTCTATAATTTCAAGTGTCTCTTTAACAATTAAACAAATCAATTGTTGGTATTCTATTACACTCACCATTTATTGCTATGTGTGTGTATTATAAATTATTGATTTTGTGATTACTAATTTATTTTTTAAAGTGAGTTGTTGATTTAATTTAGAGAAGCTAAATCCCAAAAAAAAAAACATTACATGATTACTTAAAAAAGTGACATGATTTACAATTTAGCCATTTATGACAAAACAATCAAGATTTGGATCAATTTTAAATATCACCGGAGACTTCAACCATGACTCATGATATTTGTCCAAAGTAAAAATACGTGTTTTATTTAAATCATTTTGCTCAAGTGATTAATAGATTTCGTAAATGACGAATTGTTAACATAAGCTTTACTTACCTCACGGACGAATTCTGGATTATTAAGATATATTTTTCGGGTGAACTAGAAAGTTAACCTAAAAAAAAAGTCGTGTTTTGTTTTTTTGGGTATAATGATTTTCCTCCTCTTTAATGGATGAAAGAATAACCTCATTGGTTCTAGTTTGAGAAAAACAAGGGGGAAGTGAAAACGAGTGTCAAACTATTTCTGATCACGTAAGTAAAATTCACTTTTTAGGTTCATTCATTTAACGATGTATGTGGTCCATATTATGAATCACATACATCATTAAATGAATGAACCGAAAAAGTGAATTTTGCTTATATTTAGAAACGGAGGGAGTATGTTTGAACTAAGGACAAATGAGTTGGAGGCCGTGAATTCAAATCCAAACAAAAAGTAAATATTTAATTTAACAGGTACTCCCTCCGTCCCAAATTATAAGAAAAAAAAAATCACACTTATTAAGAAAACTAAAACATAAGAATTTGGAGTATAGTTTTTTGTGTTTTCATTGGAAAAAGTTTTATAGAAAGATGTAAAAAAAATTTCATTGGCTATTGGTTATGGAAAAAATGAAAGAGAGAGAAAATTGAATGTAATTTGCATTTAATTTTATGAGAATAAACAAAAGTTTTTCTTGGAAAAGAGATTTTTTTTAAAAACAAGATTAAATAGGATAAAAGTTTGTCTTTTTTACTTATATTTTGGGACAAAAAAATGAATTTTTTTTGCTTATATTATGGAACGGAAGGAGCAACTGCTAACATTTGTCATTAAAAAATAACTTATCGATCAGACGATGGTCTCACTCTGTGAGAGAAAAATGATTTAAGTAAAATTTACTTCTAAGAGATGACATTGGAATTGTTTGTATTTTGTGTAATTTTCAAGTATCATTCCACAAATTGGTAGAATCCAACTACTATCACCATCCAATAAAAAAAAAACTACCATAAAAAAGAATCGAACTACTATACTTTTCATTCATTCTCATTGATTTGTACAGCCTAATTTAGTATAGTTTTCCAATGAGTATTATGAAGTAGAACAAAATGAATAAAAGTGAAATTCTCATTAATGTGATAAGTGTTTACAAGCTTATTTATAGATGATGGAGAGTACACTATAGTTAGGATAGAGTGACTGCATCTAATAATCTTTAATCACTAAGCTAAACTATCTTGCTTGCTCTCCAAATTATCTTCTTCACACTTGTTGTGTAATAGCCCCCACAAGATGGAGGTTGATAGATGTCTATCAAGCCCAGCTTGGATAACAAAAGACCAAAAGGTTGAGGCAAGAGAGGTTTTGTGAAAAAAATCTGCTAATTGTTCTTGGGAAGAAACAGGCAGAAGCTTTAAGATGCCAGCATGAAGCTTCTCTCTTACTATATGGCAGTAAATGTCTAAATGCTTGGTTCTTTCATGAAATACATGATTAGCAGCTATGTGGAGAGCACTTTGATTGTCACAAAACAACACCGGAAGTTTAGGGCATTTAACATGTAAGTCTCTGAGCAAGTAAAGAAGCCATTGCAATTCACAAGTAGCTGAAGCCAAAGCTCTGTACTCTGCCTCAGATGAAGATTGGGATACAGTCATTTGCTTCTTTGTTCTCCAGGAAATCAAGGAGTTGCCAAGAAAGAAACACTGGCCACTGATTGATCTTCTAGTGTCAATACACCCTGCCCAATCAGCATCAGAGAAGCCTTGCAAGTGTAGAGAAGAGCTTCTGGGAAAATGAAGACCTTTGCCAGGACATCCCTTCAGATATCTGAGAACCCTTAAAGCAGCTTGATGATGAGTTTGAGTAGGTTTAGAGAGAAATTGACTGAGTTGTTGTGTAATAAAGGTGATATCAGGTCTTGTAGTATTGAGGTAAAGTAATCTGCCAACCAATCTTCTGTAAGATGGAATGTCATCATAAGGAAGGGAAGAATCATTATGAAGCTTAATGGATGGATCAGAGGGTGTTGAAACAGGTTTATAGTTGATGGAACCTGAATCAGATAATAAATCCAAACAATATTTTCTCTGGCATAAGGAAATACCATGTTTGGAATGAGCAACCTCAAGACCCAGAAAATATTTGAGTTGGCCAAGATTCTTAATTTTGAATGAATTGTGTAAGATGGATTTGATATGATCAAACTCAGTCAAAGAATCTCCAGCAAGTATAATGTCATCTACATACACCAACAAAAGAGTAAATGATGAAGCAGTTTTCTTGATGAACAAGGAATGGTCAGATGGTGCTTGAATGTAGTGATGCTGCAATAAAATAGAAGTCAACTTCTCAAACCATTTCCTGCTAGCTTGCTTGAGGCCATACAAAGATTTCATCAACATGCAAACCTGATTTGGTTTGGGTGATGAAACACCTGGAGGGAGAGTCATATACACATCTTCTTGTAAATCACCATGAAGGAAAGCATTGTTTACATCAAGTTGATGTAAATTCCAATGATTAATAGATGCCAAGGCAAGAACTAATCTCACTGTAGTCATCTTGGCCACCGGTGAAAGTGTGTCAAAGAAGTCAAGTCCCTCAATTTGGTTGTATCCTTTAGCTACAAGTCTGACTTTGTATCTTTCAATAGAGCCATTTGCATGATACTTGACTCTATAGATCCATTTACAACCAATAGGTTTAACATGTGCTGGCATATCAACTAATTGCCATGTACCGGTTGACTCAAGAACAGAAAGTTCAGCTTGCATTGCTTGCTTCCAACAGTCAAATTTGTTTGCCTCAGTGAATGATTTGGGTTTAGGGTTGGAATGTAAAGAGAGAACAAAACAAGAGTGTTGATCAGACAACTTATTATGAGAAACATAATCTGTGATAGGTGTCATACCCCAATTTTTGACCTAAGATTGTATAGTGGGGGTGTATCTTTAATTAATGGGGGTACATAATTGTGTGAACGAAATAAGCACTAGAAAAATCTTATTTGAAAATGATAAATTAATTAATTAATTTAATCATTATTTAAAAGTGCTTTCTTTGTCCCCAAGTTTTGCGAAAATATTTTAGAACGTAATTTAAAATATTTTGGAACACAATCTGAGATATTTTGGTAGGCAATCTAACATATTTTAGTGCTTGATCTGAAATATATTTTGATACTCAATAATATATATTTATGTACTAAAAAATACATTTATGTACTAAATTATATATTTTTGTACTCAATATGATATATTTTGGTACACAATTGAGATATTTTTGTACTAGATGAATTACTTGTTCCCAAAGTTTCTCACTTTTTAGTCGTGAATTTTCTCTATAAATAGAGAGCTCACACAATGCATTCCGGACACCGAAATTCACAGTTGATGCTTCATGTGCTTTTCTTCTCTTCCCCCTCCTTCGACTTGTGTTGACGAGTCTTTCTTCTTCTTCTACTCCTTTCTGTCCCTTTCGGTTCCAAGGTATTTTAAAATACCTCATTTTTGTTTTGCTTTTGGGTCCTTTATTTATTTATTTATTTTCCGTAGTTTATAACATCCAAAATCACAAAAATATTTTTATAATA
>Ga0228710_1001755_pt1 | contig 33202 bp, 11 predicted proteins | sample MedpolnodulmetaG_FD_177995 | JGI IMG/M metagenome (GOLD analysis project Ga0228710, IMG submission 177995) | Root nodule microbial communities from Medicago polymorpha collected in Santa Monica, California, United States - pink nodules | ecosystem: Host-associated > Plants > Roots > Nodule... | reverse complement strand
ATTAAAAAAGAAAAAAGGAATTTTATATACAAATTAGAGTTAATTAAAACTTTAAATAAAAGATGGAAATTTAAATACGATAAAAAGCAAAAAAAAAAAAGAAACAGAGAGAAGAGGGCCCGACTCGGAACATGAGGAATTTTAAAATACCTCTCTGCCGAATTTTCCACTGAAAATCAGAGACCGATCCGGGTCATATGACATACGAACGTAGGGTACAATGACACGTGTCAGTGACAATTTGGGTCAAAAATTGGGGTATGACAATACTGCTCTGGACTCCCCTTCATCCCTCCTACTCCTCATCCGGAGAACCTGGTGCTCATTTACCGGACGATACTCATCCTGGATCCTCATCAACACACTCTGATAGTATGGATTTGGCTCTCCATAAAGCAATGCTCCTCATTAATGCCGATGATGTTCCCAAAAGCTCGGAGTGGGTCGGGAACTTGTCTTTCATACTACTCATGAATAGTTACCTCCTCATTAGGAGGCCTATGAGGTGGGTCCTCAACAACCTTTATAGGATGGATCATCAACAGATGAGAGACACAGCAGAACCAAATTTTGTACCCCTTTCTATAACATGGAGCAGAAAATTTGTGAAGGTAAAAACTATCTACTCTGGCTCAAGAGCTGCAAAGATAGTAGAAGGTCTAGGAATGCCCAGCACATAGCCATACTGCCTAAGGACCCGCTCCGGTAAGTGAAGGCGCCTTGTGTTACTAGCCATGATCCACCCGGAGTACCAGTAAATATCCCGAAAAGGCATAATATCATGGTGATCCTCGTATGGCCTCCAGTGGACATCATCATTCACCATCAGATCTATGAGGCCTCGGTAGTGTGAAGGTGAATCATGGCCCTTGACAGTCCCACACGCGGGTCACGACAATCATACTTTGGATTAAGCTTCTACGCATAGAGCTTCTTAAAGTGCTCCATAGCCCATGCCTACAAATACAAACTATAACACCCTTGAACCCCACAATCAATATTTAATGCAAATAAACAATTATTTCAAAAAGGTTCAAGCTAATACGCCATCATTTTCTCAAAAGTATAGACAAGAAGTCATCATCATCAAAGAAATCACCAAGTTAATTTCTCATCATTTTCATTTCATCACCATCATCACAAGTGTACAAGTATCACTAAATAACAAACATAATCATTTACACACCTCCACACATATTCAAATAATCATGTATGAGTCATTTCACATAATTCATATGCATGTAATGCTCTAGACACCACTCTACATGCATGTGGTACCATTTGAATATCGGAGATACCGAGTGATCCCCCACAATTTACATAATTGAACAATTCGGATTTATTTTACCAAATTATTCCCCACCGTACGTATCCCACCATTGTCAAATTGGATAATATGGATTTACGTTACCAGATTATCCCTCACCATTGACATAACAAGACTATGAATGCATGAACTTCAAGTAAAGACTCGACAATGCATAATCCACAACTCATCATTATATAATTCGCACCATTATATAATATATCCCACTATTAATCCACCATTGCATCATCAAGTAATTACATCCACACATCAAACAATCATCATCATCAAACAATCATCATCATGATCATTATCAATAATCATCATTAAGCATTTATCACATCAAAGAATAAATCCTCATCATTTAGCAATTATAGCATTTTAGGCACAATCATTTTTTGTTATATCGGTGTCTTTTTTACTACTCTTAATACTTCTCTGACATGCAATTTGAGGTATCGTTTGACTTAGGAAATGTTAGACATAGAAATCCCTTGTAAGGTATGTGGGTATGTGCACTTGTAGATGCTAGTTGTGAGACATCAGACTAGGTTTAGTATCACACAAACTGTTGGAACTCAATGCTTCCTTTTTACTAACTGAGAGAGACATCAAAGGTAAGCGACTAGAGATGATTTCCCATTACATGCGAGACATAGAGATCTATGAAGGGTGATAGGTGAAGGTATAATTAGAATATGAGGAGACAAGGCAAACCATTAGCTAATGAACTAACTAATGAAATTTAATCCCAACACAGTTTATCTATTGATGGTTTCACCATACTCATATATTATCGATAAACATTGTCAACCATCTAAATACTACCACACCATTTACTAACTAACATCCTAACGATTCATTAACTAAGTCTCCATGAATACGTTAAAATAAATACTTTGATACCGCATTGCTACATTCAGGTTCATCAACCACAAACCACATATGAGGTTATTATTAGGGGGTCCCCACTCATAGGAGAAAATTGGCATCCCTATATAAGGTTGTATCTAATTTCCTGATTAATCTAATACGCGTACAAATTTGAAACAAAATGTTAGAATTACCGTGTTAAATGACTATTTTTTTAATATTTGGAGCAATTTTACCTAATTGTATATATGTTTTTTTGTTGTTTCCAATAGATTCTTTCAACTTGATGTAATATTATTCGAGACATATCGGATATTAAAAATGGGTACCTCTCCTTTTTAGTGCATATTTTAACATTTTAAATTATATATGATTAAGTGAAAAATTTTATGGTATTGAAATTTCTTATTATTTTGAATAATGTCATTGGAAATTTACAATAATCAATCTTATATTTATAATTGTATAATAATAAAATAAAAATAAATTATAGATTACATATTTAAAAATTTGGTTTTGAAAATCTTTGAAAATTGTAGTTAAAGAATAATGATTTACATATATTCAAATATGTATAATATTTGTTGTTATAATAAAAACAAATATTGACTAAATAAACCAGGAAAAGTAACATTTTTACTACATTTAAAACAATAAATTTCTTTTATTGAATACTTGATTAAAGAAAATCTCATTTTAAATGTCAAATTCAAACTAAGTAACTTGATCACCTCAACCAACTATATAAGAAAGTTATGTGTTACTTTGTATTGACATAAAATTAAAATACAACTTCATTTTATATCTCTCTTTCTCATTTAAGCTCTAGCTTGTTCTAGTTTAACAATGTGCCTACAGTAAGGAACATTGATTACAAAGGAGACAAAGTGAAAGTATGCAGCGATGAAGAAAGGTTTATTGGTTTGTACTAGGAAGCCACAATTGTTTCATGCCTTGAGAATGAAAAATATGTGACAATTGTGGTTTTCCTTTAGAGTGAAAATCATACTAGGAAATATCATATATTTAACATTTTCAAGGCATGAAACAATCGTGCCTTCAAAGTATGATCCTCTAAACCCTTCTTCATTGCTGCAAACTTCGATTTTGTCTCTTACTATACAGTTGATGTTCCTTACTGCAGTCGCATTGTTACATAAAAACAAGTTAGATGCAGATGGTGTTGTGGTTGTTGATGTATGTTGAACCTACTTAATTCAAGTCTACGTGGATACAATAAAATAAATACTTGGATGCCACATTGTTACATTTAGGTTCATCAATGACAAACTACAAATGGGGTAATAGCAATAGGGTCCCCACTCATGGGAGAAAACTAACATCCCTGTATAGGATTGTGCATAAGTTCATGATAATCGTAATAATCAAACATATTTGAAACAAAATGTTAGAATTTCTATGGTTAAATAATATTTGTTTTTAATATTTGAAGCAATTTTACCTAATTGTATATATGTTTTTTTTCTTCTATAGATTCTCTCAAATGGATGTAATGTCATTCGAGATATGTCAGACAATAAATATGGATACCTCTCATTATTAGTGCTACTTTAGCTTTTGAAATTATATATAATTAAAAGGCTCACGCCATACACGGGTTGACGTTACCAAAATAAATATATTTTCTTGTACGAAAATTATATTGAGAGTTTCTTACTTGTAGATATAAATATTTAATTATTATTATTCATTAAAACATAATTATTGAGAGAGTAATCCTTTTCTTATCCCCCACTGTTGATCCATGCAGGTTTTGAAGGAAACTTGAATTTGATGAATAAATTAAAATACACTTTATGCTATTGATATTTCTTATTATTTTGAACATTGCCATCGTAAATTTAATGAATAAATAAATATATATTTCTTATTATATTTGTATCATAATAAAATAAAAATAAATTATAAAATATAGATATTTGAAAACTCGATTTCGAAAATCTTTAAAGATTGTTCTTAAAGAATGATGATTTACAAATATCTAAATATGTCTAGTATTTGTTGTTATAATTACAAATAAACCAAAAAAAAGTAAATTTTTTTACATTTAAAACAATAATTTCTTTTATTGAATACTAGATTAAAGATAATCTCATTTACAATGTCAAATTCAAATTGAGTCACTTAATGACCTCAACGAACTACTTCCTCCGTTCCTTGATACATGCAGATTTTGAAAGAAAAAAATTGTTTCACTTTACATGTCATTTTGATAGTTTAAGATTATGTTTTGGCAATTTTACCCATGTCACCCATTAATAATATTTCAGATTTTCCATAAAATAATTACTCTCCCAAGTAGTAATAATAAATGAAAACATTGAAAAAATATTAAATATGCAATTGATCTCTGCAAATAGGGCTCTTTTGACTTTTGGTCTTTACAATTTTTTTTTAAAAAAGACCCATACAAAATTTTCTATCTTTTAAAAAAGTCCATGAACCCGCTTTTGAGGTGATTTTTTAGTGTTTTGGACGCACGGTAGTTGCTGATTGTGCAACTTTTGCCACGTGGCGCTTACATGGCTTTTCAGTTAATTAAAAAAAACATTCTAAAAATTATTTTTGAAATTAAAATATGAAAAATATATTTAAAAATTAAAAAGCTGAAAAAATTCCAAAAAATTTCAGATTATTTAATTTTCAAAAACTGAAATTATATAATCTGAAAATTTTGCAAAAAAAATCTTAAAATAATTTTTTTTGAAAAACAATCTGAAAATTATATATTCAACAAATTTCGAAAATACTGATAGTTAAATTTTCGAAAATTATAATTTTTCAGATTATATAATTTAAAAAAAATTATTTTTCATATTTTAATTTAAAAAAATTAATATTATGATTTTAAATAACTATATAATTTTTCAAACCCCCGTCGTAGTGTTTGGATCTACTCGAGTTCCCATCTGCTCCAGTTTTCCTTTGTGTTTAACCGATATGTGTGATTCCCCATCGTCGCGTCATTTTTCGGAAATCAAGGCTATTTGATTAGCGTTTGACTCACTTTTATTCACGACTGAACTTTTAATTAGTTTTTCAAAAGAATGGAAAAAAGTTCAAACCCTAAATATCCATAGTATTCTATGGGAACCTCTTGATTTTATTAATTGTGCTATAAACTTGCTTGTTTAAAAATGGAATTTAAAAGTGATAAAAAGAAAAAAGGAGACCTATTTTATCTACATTTTTTATTGTTTGGAAGGACGAGTGTCCTTTGCCTACGTACCCGTGAGGGATCAAAACCTCGTAGTTTGGGGTAGAAATTGCGTTTGATTTGTTTTGTGTTTTTATTAGTTTTGAAAAAGGTTTTAAAATAAAAGGCCAAGTGATTATATTAAAGAAAATAGACTCAAAATGAAATTAAATTGATTAAACATTTGATTAAGAAAATAAAATAAAAAAAGGGATCCCTTGATTTGGCATCAAGGTTTATTGTGAAAATATTTTTGTGAGTTTGATACTATTTGCATGTTTTTGTTGTTTTTGAATAGTAACTAAACTAAAATTAACACTAACGGAGCGAGAAGATAAAGTGTAGGTATTTTGTGGTGATGTTGGATCACCACAAAAACCTTTAACCTAATACTAGAAGCATAAAAATAAGGCATACACACACGCACACATGCTTGATTTACATTAAAGCCTAATATACATTCTAAAGGTCTGCGGGAAATATAAATAACAAGAAAAAATAAATTATTTACATTAAGCCTATTATACATTCTAAGATCTTTTCAATAATATAAATGGCATAAATAAATATATGAATAAAATAATAAATCTAATCCTAAAATAAAATACGCATGAGAAAATATATATAAAAAAACAATTACAATGCTAAAGAATAAAATGCATGGAAGACTTGAAAAAAAAATAAAAATGGGGTACAATCACAGGGTGGGGGGTGCAGCAGTATGTGTTTATGTGCAGGAAGTAGTGGAAAGAAGTAGCAGAAAAAGGCAGTTGGGCCTTGCTGGATTTCAAAATGGGCTTAGATGCTTACTGGGTATGGGTTAGCGAACCGGTTCGGTCCATGAACCTTGGGTCGGTTCAGGAGAAGTATTTAAGGGTTTCTCATGGTTTTTTCTTCATTTTTCTTTTCTCATTCTCCCTCTTCTTCTTCTTTCCCTCTCAAGTTCTCTGTTCTCTCTCTTCTTAGTTCTTCTTGTCCGATGAGGAGATAGGGTGGTGGGTGGTTCCCGGAGCGGTGGCCAGCCACTACAAGGTGGCGCCGCTGCCGCCAGAACCACCAATTATTATTATTTTTACTAATATTTTTTGTTCTAACCTCTTTTCCACCTCTTTCTTCTTCTGTTTCGTCGCTGGTGGAGAAATGGGCGGCGGCCAGCCATTATAAATGGCGGCGCCGCCGTAATGAAAACCAACAAAACCCCTTTTTTTTGTTTTGTTTGGGTTAATAGGTCTTTACCCCTGTAATATAGGTCATTTCCGGTTTTCCCCCTGTAAATTTTTTTTTTTTATTTACCCCCTGTAAAAAACCAGAAATCCAGAAATGACCTATATTACAGGGGTAAAGACTTATTAACCCTTTTTGTTTTCACTTCTTCTCCTACTCTTTTCTTAACCTAAACCTACCAAAAGACACAATAACAACCCTAGATCTAAAAACTTTGAAAATAATTACCTCTTTGAGTGATTTGTGTTGCTTGAGTCGGTTCTGACGTTGTTTGTCTGTGTGGACTTGCCTGGACGTTGTTGTTTGGATGATAGCTTGAATCTGTACGGTTTTGAGTTTGTGTAGGTTGTGAGCTACGGTTGTTGATTCGGTTTGTATGAATTTGGCTCAGCTGGATGTGTTTTGAACCTGTGTTCTGTTTGATGATTTGCCGAGTTTGGTGCGGTGGTGGGTTTGTGCTTGGGTCGTGACTCTTTCCTTCAAATGGCTGGTTTGTATGGTTGTTTGACGTATTGAGGATGATGGTGATGATTTGTGTATTGGGTGGTTTAGGTTTGTGAAGTTACGCTTTTTTGAAAGCTTGTGATGCGATTTGTGCTTTGGGTTTTTGAAGGCTTTTGCATTGATTTCTTGATTATGTTGGTTAATTCTTTGTAATTTGTAGGGTTAGAAAAATGGATGTTGATCGTGATGATGACACGGTAAGGTTGTTTTGGATGAACATGTGCCTGGATTTGTGTGTAGGTTCTATGGTGAATATTGGTGTTATGAATAATTGTTGACAGGTTTTGAAGGTGAATCGGTTTGCAATTTTGTGGTTCTGATGTGAACTTGTGTATTGTTGTATTGTGGCCTCCCTTTGAGATGAATTGCGTGCTTCTTTTATAGTACCAGTGTCAGGGGATTAGGGTTTGTTAAAGATGCAGAAAAATTGGCATTTTTGGATTGGAATGAATAAGAAAAGCGTTACTGTTCCTGGATTGTTGCAGATGAAGATGAAGGTGAACTGGATTGGAATGGCCCGTGTGAGGCGCGTGATAGCTGTGTTTGGATGAGGACCACTTTTTTGGACATTATTTGGAAAAAATAAAATAATAAACAAAAGAGATAAAGACTAAAAAAAGAAGTAATTAAAAAAAGAAAATGAAAAGAAATAATGACTAATAAGAAAAAGTTAAAATTGAAATTAATTAAAAAATAAAAGATAGAATTAAAGATAAAAGATAAAAATAAAATAAAGAGAGAAGAGGGCTCGACTCGGAATCAATCATGAGGTATTTTAAAACACCTCTCTGTCGAATTTTTACTGAAAAGTCATGGACTGATCAAGGTTAAATGATGTATGAATGTGGGACCTTAAGTCAAAAATTGGGGTATGACAGATGCCCCTATTTAAGTTTCTTCGTCCGAAGATTTGAAGATGGAATCTTTGATTTGACGGGCCGAAGAGACTTAAATATCTGTACACCATTTTTGACCTAAGATGTTATGAATGCTTGTTATGCCATTATGAATGCAGGACGACAAAGATGATTTGACTGGAATGAGAAAGAACAATGAGATACCTAAATTCGTTGAAGAAAGGGATCCGACTCCGTTAGGGGATACTGTAGGTTCACTAGGGAAGATGATTGTCCACTATCGTATTCGTTCGGAATGATAGCTTAATGGAGACAAAACTTTTAAGTGACACCTCTCGACCAGACACACTGGGGATGACACTTTCGAGAAAATAAAATGTGATTTCAAATTGTTCATTGGTTGGAACTGCCCGTTTGAAACATGATGAAAGGTAAACTCAAGCGGTCCGTTGTTTAGGACTGACAGCTTGAAACAGGACAAAAAGGTAAACTCAAGCGGTCTGTTGTTTAGGACTGGCGGCTTGAAACAAGATAAAAAGGTAGACTCAAGTGGTCCGTTGTTTAGGACTGGACGCTTGAAACAAGATAAAAAGGAAGACTCAAGCGGTCCATTGTTTAAGACTAGCGGATTGAAACAAGACAAAAAGGTAAACTCAAGCGAGCCGTTGTTTAGGACTGGTGGCTTGAAACAAGATAAAAAGGTAAACTCAAGCGGTCCGTTGTTTAGGACTGGTGGCTTCAAACAAGGTAAAAAGGTACACTCAAGCGGTCCGTTGTTTACGACTGGCGGCTTGAAACAAGATAAAAAGGTAGACTCAAGCGGTCCGTTGTTTAGGACTGGCGGCTTGAAACAAGATAAAAGGTAAACTCGGTCCGTTGTTTATGACTAGCAACTTGAAACAAGATAAAAGGTAAACTCAAGCGGTCCATTCTTTAAGACTGGCGGCTTGAAACATGATAAAAAGGTAAACTCAAACGATCCATTGTTTAGGACTGGCGGCTTGAAACAAAGGGTGACTGGATTGTTGATCGTGATGATGACACAATAAGGTTGTTTTGGATGAACATGTGCCTGGATTTGTGTGTAGGTTCTATGGTGAATATTGGTGTTATGAATAATTGTTGATAGGTTTTGAAGGTGAATCGGTTTGCAATTTTGTGGTTCTGCTGTGAACTTGTGTATTGTTGTATTGCGGCCTCCCTTTGAGATGAATTGTGTGCTTCTTTTATAGTACCAGTGCAAGGGGATAAGGGTTTGTTAAAGATGCAAAAAATTGGCATTTTTGGATTGGAATGAATAAGAAAAGCGTTACTGTTCCTGGATTGTTGCAAATGAAGATGAAGGTGAACTGGATTGGAATGGCCTGTGTGAGGCGCGTGATAGCTGTGTTTGGATGAGGACCACTTTTTTGGACATTATTTGGAAAAAAATAAAATAATAAACAAAAGAGATAAAGACTAAAAAAAGTAATTAAAAAAAGAAAATGAAAAGAAATAATGACTAATAAGAAAAAGTTAAAATTGAAATTAATTAAAAAATAAAAGATGGAATTAAAGATAAAAGATAAAAATAAAATAAAGAGAGAAGAGAGCCTGACTCAGAACTAATCATGAGGTATTTTAAAATATCTCTCTGCCGAATTTTTACTGAAAAGTCAGGGACTGATCAGGGTTACATGACATATGAATGTGGGACCTTAAGTCAAAATTGGGGTATTACACCCTTAAAAAAGGTGACAAAGATGTGATGGAGAAGAAAGGGAGAAAAAAGAATTAGTCGTTGAGAAGAAGAGGAACGTTGTTCTGATTTTTCTTTTTTTAATTTGAGCCAAAGAATTTTATTTAGCCACGTGTCACACATAGACAAAACAAAAACGAAAACTGGAGCGGATGGAAACTGGAGCATATCTAAACTCATATGTTATGCAATGCTCGTACAAACTTTTTTTTTATGCAAGAAGAAAATAGATTAAATAAAAATAAAAGTACAAGACTGGGGACGTAAACCAAACCTAGTGAGATCAAACAAAAGTGTAATAACAACTCATAAGAGGGCAATACAATAAGTGACAAGCTACACTTTTTTGAACCAAACTTAATGGGTAAACAAAGAAAAATATAAACGAAGAAACGAAAGTTGAGATGAACAGACTTAGACACCACAGGTGCAATACAACAAACCCTAACGCGAGGTGCGAAACCAAATTGCAAAAATAGTGGTATCTGAGCGTTCATCTATGTATCATTGAAATGAGCTTCCCTCGTATCAAAACCGGGAGATGAAATTGTCTGCCAACACAGAAGCAAGTTCATGAACCCACCACCTGTCGCGATGAAACAAACGACCACAACAAGTTTACGACCACGAATGAACTGAAACAGCCCATCGCAAAGCCATAGCACTTTCGAGCAATACAATTCAAAGTCCAGTCTGAAGTTGAAGGATTGAAAACCCAACTACGCCGCGCTTAGATCGAACTCAAAACCAGAATCAGAATCACCAGGTCCACCACCACCAAAAGGTAAACGACGGCAGTTTGAAAAGAAACTAACCACCGGGGCGGCGCCGATAGTGGTTTTAAGAGGTCAAATCTGGATCAAAACTGAGAAGGCCCAGATTGAAACCGATTTTTTTCCAGAAACCGAACAAGAACAAATATGGAAGCATGAACCACCACCGGAACGAAAACAATGAACCAACAAACAAATCTTGAATGAAGCCACACCGGTCACCACAAGACGGCACCGGAAAGAACCAAACTTATACCGAAACATACATGTTTTACGGTGAATCACAGACACAAACACATATAAGAACAACCATGCAAACCCATTAGCGCTGCAATGGCCTCCAGGGAGGAAAACCACTGCGAAAACCACTGGAAGATCTGGTGTTTGTTTGAGGGTGGCGACGCGAACTCAAAGAATTCAATCGTGCCACCAACTGCTTGAGGCTACATCATGGATTTAAAGTTTGGATTGGAAGGGATCTTGGGCGTCGCTTCTGGGTCTGGAGAGAGGTTAGAGAGGTAAAGGTTAGAGAAAACAGGCTTCTTCTCAAGAATGTTCTTACCAATTCAGTTAAGCTCACAAGGACCAAAATCATAAATTATTGACGTCCTTAAAAAAATACTTAATAGGGTAGCATAATCATTAAATTGATACTATAATTTTGACGTACCTAACACTTAACAATAAATTTATAAATTATCTCTCAACTTTTTTTTATAAGTTATTGCTTGAAAAAAAGAAATTTGTAAATTTATTGTTATCGTTAATTGAACATTTTTTCAGGGCCTTAGCTTCCATTATATATTCCACCTTTAGTAGGGCTTAGATCACCCTACACATATCAATTGAAAACAATTGTACGCTAATTGGCTAAATGTGTATTCCATCTTTCCCGCCTTAATAACCACGAGTTAACAAACGAGACGACAAAGCTGCAACTAACCGTACCACCAATGTAATTTGAACAAATATCCATACCGTCTCAACGAGCTAAAACACCTGCATTTATAAGATAACAACACCAATCAAATCTATCGTTGCTACTAAAATACAACCTAAAGATCTCGAGAATGAGGTCATAAAAGTTAGAATATCATTTTACTCATTAAGAGCAACCACTTGATTCATTAAATTTTATTTTTGTATCTAATATAGGTTTGTCTAACTAATAAAAACGAAATTAACTTCTACAAAGTACTGAGTTCGACTCTCATTATCGACGTGATAACCTTGTATCTGGTAATACGACAATATGACTCCATCATCCAACTCATCTAAACTTTTTATCCTAAAAATAAAAATTCAATTTATGTGGACATTTCTTTCTCCTAAATCACACTGTAGTAGTTTCTCCAACACCAACCAATTACGAAGGGTTCAGATTCATCGAGCAAACACACGTGTAAGTGATCGAGAAACCCAACCACGAGATTTCCTCAATTGAGGTTCATATCCTATTACCACCTAGATGAGAAAAAAATCGAGTGCTCCTCACACACCCTATTCCTCTCTCTTTCCTTCTGCTTTCTCCGCCGTCGTGAAAATCTCCGGTTAGGGTTCCGATCATCTCCGATGGTACAGATCGTGTAACCTTCTCGCATCTTCAATGCCATCAATTTTTTCACCATTTTCTAAGGTAACCGCTTACTCACAATTCTTGAGCTCAAATATTAGCTATTATAATATTGAATTTTTTATTTTTATTTGAATTTCTATGGATTTTGTTTGGTTTATTCAATTTCATTGATTGATATGTAGTATCCAAATTTTGTTAATTTATTAGTATAAGTATTACAATATCAATGTAATGTGAATACTAATCCACTCTTCTTAATTAATTAATTTATATATTTAATTTAATTTTTCGCTGTTTCTCTGTTGTTTGGTTGTTGCAGGACCTTAGAAAGTTTATAACTTGAAGTGAAGAACAAATCTACAGTGGATTTTTCAGCAATATTTTTCACCTGCAAAAGTTGAATCAAATGGTATTTAACTATTTGTAGTTATGTCAGTTACATACTGTTTTGATCACTCTTTTTGTTGATTATTTGTATTGTACTTTTTGTTTCTCTACGATGAGCTAAATCCCTCTCGCAAATAGGTCAAAGTCAATATTGTTAGTTATGTTAAGAGTGTAGACCTAATTCGGCCCTTTACAATTTTTTCGCGGCCCAATTCGGTCTTTGACAACAAATAATCCCAAATTAGTCTCTGACATTTTAATAATGGAGACAAATTAGTCCCTATGTCAGGGGGATAATTTGGGTTTATTTTCTGTCATGGACTGAATTGGCCTGCGAAAAAAATGTGAGGGATTGAAGTGGGTCTTCACTCTTGTGTTAATGTTAATATGATGGGCTATGTTTGTTATCTGAAATTGGAATTGAGGAGCTCATGAATATGATGCTTCATTGTTTCCTTTTGGGGCAGTGTTGAGAATTAGGCGGTTATAAAGTATAGACGAGACAAAAATAAGATGGGGCATTCACATTCTACGATCTTATTGTGAGGACTTTTAGAGTAAAATTTGAGGGATCTCAATCGTTGGTGAGGAAATCAAATGATATGATAATACACATGTATATGTAGAACAAACTATAGATTTGTATCCAAACCCTTGATTTTCTGATTGATAGTTGGTATCATTCACTTTTTCTTCTTCTAAATTGGATCCTTTACTTTAGAGGAGTCAAATGCATATTATTAAGGGTATGACAGGCTTCATATAATTGGACAAAATATATATTATAAATTCTAAATCATTAAGACATCATGCTTCTGTTTGGATAAACAATTTAAACTACGGGCTTAAAGGAAAATGGATTGTGATAAAAGAAAGGATTTACATCAAAAGCTAATTTAAATGAGTTAGTTAGGAAGCATATGAATTTCTTAATTGACGAGGAGGCTCAAATTTGAGGGATAAATCATAGGAGATATAATTAAATCATTTTAATCCCTTTTTAGATTTGATGTTTAGTCTACGAGATTTTAGCAACTTGTAATCAACCTAGTTGTGTGACACAATCAAACCTTAAGTTTATCTTCTTTTCTGTTTCTTTTTCTATCTTTTAAATTGTCACAGTCATATGTCATTTGGCATACATTATCAGATTTTCATCTGTGCTCTTGCATCAACCACATTAGACCATGCAAAAGAGCACTTCATCCACGTCAAGGGTGAACAAAGTTCTAATACTAGTTTTGTTTTTGAAATTCTAATACTAGGGGAAATGTAATAGAAGTGTGGAAGAGAAAAGAAAATGGGGCGGGGATGCTAGGTAACGTTCTACCATACAACTAGGATTCAATAGCTTGAGACTCTGGAATTTATTAAAGGAAATGTGGAAAATCATATAGCCCATAGGGCATTATGGAACTTGAGGGAGCAATCATTGAGGACTTCACCTATCCAAACTAGTAGAGCTCTAATCACATGGTACTACCATTATTAACTTATCGCTGTCTAAGGTAACCCAAGAACATCTAAAAAAAGAATCACTTGTGAAATTCACGCAATGATTTAATTTTAATTAACCCCCTATACTCTGCCATGTCGGGAAACTTATAGCACCAAGTTTTTTTTTTTTAAATTATCCTCCTTTATCCTATGTCAGTTGGATTGATTAAATGAAATAAAGAAATAGACTTATTTTAAATGTACTATTGTATATGAAGCATTGTTGATTTATTTACTTTTCTTTGCAGTCTTTACAAAACAAGGGATTCTGGATGGTAAAAGGATCTGGGCATGTTAGTGACAGAGAGCCAGCATTTGATAATCCTTCCAAAATCGAACCAAAACGACCTCATCAATGGTTAATTGATGCAACTGAAGGGGATTTTTTGCCAAACAAGAAGCAAGCAATAGAAGATACAAATGAAAGATCTAGTTCAGGATTTTCAAATGTAAATTTTACTCCATGGGAGAACAATCACAATTTTCATTCAGACCCAAGCCACCAAAATCAATTAATTGATCGATTATTTGGGTCTGAAACCAGACCTGTCAATTTCACTGAAAAAAATACCTACGTTTCGGGCGATGGTTCTGATATGAGATCAAAGATGATCGCCAATCATTATGGAGATGGTGCATCTTTTGGCTTGTCTATATCTCATTCTACCGAAGATTCTGAACCATGTATGAATTTTGGGGGAATCAAGAAAGTCAAAGTAAATCAGGTTAATCCTAGTGATGTGCAAGCTCCAGAGCAACATAATTTTGACAGGCAGAGTACGGGTGATCTACACCATGTCTATCATGGGGAAGTTGAGACGAGATCTGGATCAATAGGGCAAGCCTTTGACAAGGATGGCAATGCCATTTTAATGGGACTTGCCTATGGCAGTGGGGATGCCCGTATCAGACCGTTTGGCACCCCTTATGGCAAAGTAGATAACACAGTCCTATCCATTGCTGAGTCTTATAATAAAGACGAGACAAATATAATTTCTTTTGGTGGGTTCCCAGATGAACGGGGTGTTACCTCTGTGGGCAGGGCTGCCACAGACTATGAACAGTCATATAATCAATCATCAGTTCATGTGTCAACAACAGCTCATGAGAAAGAGTTGGATTCATCAAATTCTGATGTAGTTGCAAGTACTCCTTTGGTGACAACAAAAAAGCCTGAATCTGTGTCCAAGAATAAACAAGATATCAAATCAACAAGGAAAGAATCTCCAAACACCTTCCCTACTAATGTCAGGAGCTTGATATCTACTGGTATGCTAGATGGTGTTCCTGTGAAGTATGTCTCGGTGGCGCGGGAGGTAAGTTTTGGTCTTTGTTGTCGATTTTTTCAATTTGAAAATGCTCCTTTGGAAGTTATATTCCTTTATGGATGCAGGAACTTCGTGGAATTATAAAAGGAACTACCTATCTTTGTGGGTGTCAGTCATGTAACTATTCCAAGGTTAGTAATCCATCGGTATACACTCTGACCAAACATCTTAGTAATGGTTTTCAAATTTTTTATAGCCTGTAGATTACCTATTGATTGATGTTTTATATTATCAGGGTCTGAATGCTTTCGAGTTTGAAAAGCATGCTGGTTGCAAATCAAAACATCCAAACAATCACATTTATTTTGAGAATGGGAAGACCATTTATCAAATAGTACAGGAATTGAGGAGTACCCCTGAAAGTTCATTGTTTGACACAATCCAAACAATTTTTGGTGCACCAATAAATCAGAAAGCATTTCGCATTTGGAAAGGTAAAGAAATTCCCGACCTTTTTATGCATGAACAGACTAATGGCTGCATAGGAAATGTTGAATTTTATTGTTTGGTATGTCACTAATCCCATTTTTTTAACTCTTGCCAATGGTCTTCAGAATCATTTCAAGCAGCAACACGCGAGCTTCAACGGATTTATGGAAATGAAAAACGTAACCTCTAAGTCCCCACCATCTTTGCGCAAACTTAACTTAGGTTAGGTTCTAGTGTGAATAGAAAGATACATCAGTTTTCAGTATTTTTCATGTATCTTTCTTTAGCTCTGTGACTTTTGGTGCATTGTGTAACTTGTTGGTTTCACTCAAAAGATTGGAAGCTTTATGTAACTTATGTCCAAATCATTGGGATTGGGTGCTTTTACTGGCAGAATTGTCTAGCATAGTCTCTAGAAAGCATGTTCTCGGGTGATTAAAGGAGCAAGACTTGTTAATTTTGGGGCACTGGACTAGGCTTGTTAAGTGTCCTGTAACATTTTTATTTGTCTTCAAATACATAAGAAAACTCAGTTGAATATAATTTCCGTTTGCTTGTGCATTTCTTCATTGGCAAATTCTGATTGTTTCAAATAAAATGTTAAACGTAATGCAAGAATTATACTGTCTGGTCAGTATAAACAACTACGCCAAAGTTTGCTTTGACAGTGTTCGTAATGTATACACAATTCTTCATTTTTTGACCTGTAGAGCGTGGTAGGTTTGGTTTGCGTAGCACGCTCATGCTTTTATTTACGATGAAAATTAGTAGGTCATAATGAATGTTCGCAAGACCTTTTTTATTACAATATTTTATAATGAATGCTTTTATTTTTGGAAAGAGGGAATACACAAGAGTTGAGATAAAGGTACAATTTAACCAGAGAACATAACAAAAAAAAAGAAGCCAAAAACAACCAAGTGGTCAATCCGCCAAAGATTAATTTCATAAAAAATGTTTTCTGCTTGGCTTTAATACGCAACCAAACGTGGATTTTCATGCAGTCAATGGTTTGAGATGAGGACATTCCTTGCAACCAAATAATGTTATTATGATCAGACCAAATCATCCAAGTGCAAGCTAGCCAAATGACTCGGAAACAATCACGGAGTTCCTTTTTAAGAGAAAAAGGGCCAATAAATTGTTGAGCATGGAGGATGAGATTATTTGACAAAGCACTAGAAGAACCTAACCAGTTCAAAATACCATACCCAACACTCCCAGAAGAAGCGCAATCAAAGAGTAAGTAGTTTTGGGAGCTTTCTTATACTCCACAACCATGAAGACAAGAACAGGACTATGCATTGATGAATCCACTCTGAATCAAGTTGGTCTTTGTAGAAAGCTGTTTTTGAATTAGTCTCCAAGAGAAAAGGGAAACCTTAAAGGAGTGTGTTTGTTCCAAATCAAATTTTATAGGGGTAAATGACCCTTAACACATTCTGAGTGAGCAAATGACATGCTTCTTTAACAGAGGTTTCATTGTGATCAAGCCTCCAAACCCTTTCTAAAACACTTTCTTGCAAAAGAATGTAAAAAAGCAAGGAGCATAACTCTGATAACAATTTTTCCTACCAAGCAAAAAGATCCACCATTACCCGCCCAATCAGATCTAAATAGAAATAGATCAGCCCCTGAAATTTGTTTCTCTAAAGACAAATCAAATAAGATATTGAATTTCTCAAAAGAAAAAACCACATTGCAACCAATGATCATGTTGCTTCAACGTTGACTCACCACTACCTACTATGCTGAAAAGAAAGTCATCAAACCAAAAGTTCTACTTAACCCTATGCTTGTTTTGATCAACTGCAAATCTCTCTACCAAATAAAAACTTTCCTGCCACCAGATTGCACCAAGTCATTCTGTACACCATATTTGTAATCCATTTATAATGGATGTTTAATGGGGCAGCGTAGAATCTACAAGCATTCATAGTTTCAATGACAATAGCATGTTGATTTTTCTTACACACGCTGTGTTAAATGTCCATCTTATTGTTCTTGCTTCCTGAAAGAATTTCAACATGATTTTATCAAAGCCAAAAATGTGAGCTCTGAACAACGTGCAGTCTCAATGTGTTTAATGACTTTTCCAAACATCCACTAATATTTGGAAACAAGTTGAGTTACAACGAATAGTTAGTAGCTTGTGGGTTACATGTATATAATCTTAGTTTTGAAGTTATCCAAAGTAATCCATCATCGCATAGCCAATCAACAGAAGATGCAATATTGAAATGTGTATGATGAATAACTCACCACTACACGCCATTGATAAGCCAGTTTATACAGTGAAAAAAATGGGTCCGTCCTAATCCCAATCAAACAGAGGTAGTTAGACATTCATTCACTACAATCACATTCAGTTTTTTGATTCAATATAAATCCAAAACTACTTATCACGCACAAAATTAATAAATAATGCCACATTGAAAACGTTGAGCACAAGTCAGCATCATGATTATCATACAAGTAATTTCTTCTTCAATAATGTTGCCACCAACTTGTAAAAGTGTCCTCAACCACAGCAAGCAGATTTTTGTGCAGCCTGTCCAGACCCCGTTGCAGAGTCTTGGTTGATTTTGATGGTTGTTGGCTGCAATAAAAGGTATCACAAAACATTAGGCTCGTGCGAAAGGGAGTATATTATGATCATCGTATTTATCTATGTAGAAATATCGTATCGTGTAAATAAGGATAGTATCTTCTATATATATATATTGTGTAATTATTGATTTGATTTGATTTTGATCCTATATATATCGACTCTGTATTCGAAAACACAGTTTCGCCATGTCTTTCTATTTTTCCCTCATTCAACATGAGAGAAGAGGTTTAGAGACATGAAACTATGACGGGTTAACACGTGAAACAGATGAAAGATTATCAAAATACCTCTGCCTTGTTGTCAGTGTCAGCAAGCCTTTGTTTTATGTCTCTTGCTATGGAAAAGAAAACTTCTTCCACATTTAGATTTGTCTTTGCACTCTGCAATTGAGCATTTTCATGAGCATAACAACATTAGAAGTTCAGAGAGTTTCCACAATTTCAGGTAAATACACCACTTACAGTTTCGAAGAATTTGATTCCATACTCATCAGCCAGTGCTTGGCCTTTGGACGTTGGCACAGCCTAAAAAGAAAGGTAAAAGTACATAAAATATACAATTACAAACATCACAAATCTAACACACACACAAAGATACGAGAGAGGAGGCTCGCATTTGTTATTTATCAATTGTTGGCACCAAATCAGAACTCAACCCTCTTCGAACCTCCCCGTCTGTCACCAAAAATGTTTAGTTCACTCACAGCAACATGGTTTCTTAAACATCCTTAACGATGCAATTCAACCTTCCAGTAAATTTGCATAATGATCGTGGAAGTACATTTGACAACTGTAAAGGTTGATTTACAAAAGGAGGGGGGGCGGGGGGGAACGAAAAAGGCAGGAGGAAAATAAACGTAAAGCAGCACTAAAACATTGCCAACAAAGTTTGCATACCCTTTTGCTTTCGTCCATATCTGCTTTGTTCCCTACCAGTATTTTGTTAACATTGTCCGAAGCATGTTGCTCAATGTTGCGAATCCAATTCCTGATATCTGAAATTATTAGAAGCTAGGTGAATACTCCCATGGAAAGAAAAAAAAACATTGAAATTTTACAAGTTTTGCACAGATCAACAGATTTCAAACTAAAGCAACAGAAAGGAACATTACTGTTAAATGATGCTTCATCAGTAACATCATAGACCAGCAATATGCCCATGGCACCACGATAGTAAGCTGCAAAAAACAAATATTAGGAAAGTATAGTAAGTGCCGTAATCCACATGCCAACAGCCAAACAGCGTGTTTCAATGTGTCGCTGCAATAATTACTAAAATTATCAATAATAAAAAAGAAAACCTATGAGGATCATAAACCTTACCTGTTGTAATTGTCCGGAACCGTTCCTGTCCTGCAGTATCCCAAATTTGGAGCTTGATCCGTTTGCCATCAAGTTCAATGGTTCTTATCTTAAAATCAATACTGCATTAAGGTACGAGTGTGATATTAGAGAAACCTCAGGCAAACAAAGCTCTACAGTTTTACTACTAAACCATAAATAAAATCATACCCAATAGTTGTGATGAAACTGGTAGTGAAGGAACCATCAGAAAAACGCAAAAGAAGACAACTTTTTCCAACACCTGCAAAGAACAATAACAAAATAAGTTTATATTAATGGTAAATCCAAGTATGTTTCACACAAAAGCAACACAGTTATTCAAAATGGCTACAAAAAGACTTAATTTTGTAAACCAAGGTATCTCTGCGTGCAAGTGCAGAGACACTAACCACTCGGGGTAATTTAGAACAATAAAGGGGCTGACATCTCACAACATATTTTTTTTCTATACATACTAGTCATGGATCGAACTCTTACCAAATGGTTAAGAGACCCAACATCTACCACTTGTGTCACACTCATACCATATCATGTTTGGATCTACTCGAGTAGAAGTAATTGGATCACTTAAGGCCTAATTTTGTGTATTAAACAAATAAATTGTGGGTGATAGATTATTGATATGTTATAGTATATACAGTTATAAGCTATGAAGCACAAACACTTCTTGGGTCCGACACCGACATGACACCTATGATTACACTAAAATATGTAATTTTCTCAAAGTATTGACGTATCGGTGTCCGTGCATCATAGGTTATAAGCTAAGAGAACGTCATATTCTCTTTATTGTAAACATCAACTATACATCATATTTGAGGTTACTGCAATTGTAATGAATAGATCACATAAAAGGTTAACTTTAAGCATAATCACATAAATTTGTGAAGCAATGCAACCTTTTGATACCATAATTAACATTACAATAACACAAACAATGATTCAAAGAATGGGTCAAACTAGATCATGAAAAGATCAAACCTTTCACAATTTAAAACAAATCCCAAATCAAAATCAAGGTCAAAATCTATCATTAATCATATATATACTTTCGTTCTTATGTAACATTTGTTTTACCCTAGTTTATATTATTATACGGTAAAAAATACATAGATGGGAAAAGGAATATTTACCGCTATCGCCGATCAAGAGAAGCTTAATGAGGTAATCGTAATCGGCACGAGCCCTTGCCGGTGGAGCAGCCATCAAAACGGAAAAATGAATCTGTTGAAAATGGTGTTTTTTTTTTCTCTGTGAAAAATTGAAAATGCAAATATGGTGTGAGAGAAAGAGAGAGAAATGGATCTCCTCGAAAAATTTCACAAGTAAAGGAACATGGAGATTTTAGAGAGAGAAAATAACGGTGCTTATTTTTGTTTTTTCTTAATTATTTTATTTTTTGAAAAATTAAAATTAAAAAAATAAAAAATTAAAGAGAAGGACAGAGAGAGAGAGGATTACAACCTTGTACTGTACTTTGAAGCTGCCTCTCCTATAATTGTGGTATAAATAAATAATCCTCTCCACACTCTCTCTCTTCTTTCTCTCTCTGGTTTTATTGTTCCTCCGCAGATGCGCAAGTGAATGCCAGCAATTCCCCCTCTTATTGTTCATCTATTCTTTTTTTTTTCTTTCTTTCTTTGGATAGTCTAAAAACAAGGTTCGGTCATCGACTTAGTTAAGACATTGGTTTATCAGGTTATTGGTCAAATTATTGGATCATTGGTTAAATTGCATGACTACATTAGATTAAATCGAATAACTGATTGCATATGTATTAAATCAAATTGACCCAATCCATTTACATTTACATAGATGAAAGTATGTTTGTCTTTTTTTTCTTTCAATATCTAAATGTTTATACCATTTTTTTTTTATTGCGCAAACACGTGTTTATCAATTGCGATAGTACCAAGACTAATATAAAATTGAGAATCATTAATATAATGACAAGAGACGATAGATAAGACACAAACACAACATTATTGCTCTCTAAAGGAGCTGTTAGAGTGAATTATGCATGTTAGAGAGAAAGTCATAAACATAACCAAGATATAAGTTCAATGTTTATAGGAAGTCATGAAGTAATATGAGATGAACATGCTTTAATAAATCAGAGAAATATGACTCCGAAAGCAATAAGAGGACGAGGTAATGTAAACTCTTAATGAGATCTATGATCGAAGTGCTTAGTTATATGAGTACTTTTGGTAGACCCACCTATGCGAATGTGAAACTATGACTGGTTCCTATGGAATTTTAAGACAAAATTCTTACAACGTTCGCTAAACTAAGATAGACGTGCAAGACCATTAAAGCGCAAACTTTTAGAATACACGTTAGGAAAAAGTTGTGTGTGAGTTATATGTCAGAGATAGAGTTCAAGATTACAAGTCATTGTTGAAGCTGAATTTTACTCGCTATGCAAATGTTCAAGTCGTAGGACACTTGTGCTTATGCACAATCATATAGAAATGTTTGTTGTTACAATTGAAACACTACTTTTAAATTTAAGCGGGGATTGTTGGAACTTTAGTTGAAATTGGAGGGAGATTTAAGAGTAAATATCAAGTCTTAAAGACTTTGAACTAGAGTGCGTGAAATGAAAAAAAATAGTGGAAGTCTCACGTGGGAAAATTACCATCAATTAGTAGTGTTTGCATAACAGATGTGAGACTTCAATTATGTGCCATTAGGGGTATCCAATTTTGTGAATGGGCGTGAATGCACACAAAAATTAATTATAACACGCGTGATGATGGGGACGTTGTACGTCTGGGCTTGGGCTTGACTAAATCGTACTCCTTTCGTTTTTAAATATAAGCAAATTTTAGTTTTTAGGTTCATTCAATTAATGATGTATGTGGTTTATAATTATAAACCACATACATCATTAATTGAATGAACCAAAAAGTAAAATTTGTTTATATTTAGAAACGGAGGGAGTAGTTTTTAGGAACCCGAAAAGATACAAAAATTTGTTATATTTTGCGTGTGTTTGTTTTACTCCTCAAGTTTTCATCAGTTTTTTGCGCCCCAAGTTTCGCTTGACTTGACCAAGTCGATTTCTCCTCACCCCCAAGTTTAATTTGGCTTCTTCCCCATAAAGAGTTCCACATAAATCATAACTGACACCAAATAATTATATTGAGTTATCGAAAACTTTCTCTTTTCTCCTTCTTTCTGCTCGATGCATTTCTGAGCCACTTCTCCTCTTTCTTTATTGTTCATTCAGAATCAAGAGTGCTTTTAAGACCATATACCCTTTGAAATAAAGAGCGTAGTCGCTTTGATAAATTACATCCCTTTGAAATAAAGAGTATTTTTAAGACCATGGTCACTTTCATGGTATAATGTCACTTCATAATTAAAAATTGTCTCAAGAGTATATTCTCTTCCGATATTTTATACCTTTGAAAAAGTTAGAGGTTAGAAAGGTAGTAACACCATATGTTAGTGGTCGATATACCATAATAGAGTGATCATAGTACCGCATTCGAGTGATTTCAGTGTTAAATTTTAAATGGTCTGAGTACCGTATTGAAGGTGTATTTTTAGAATGGATCTTACAATGTTGTAGGACTCTGAGAGAGTTGTAGCCGAGTTGTGTTGTCCCGAGGACGTCGTGGTCGATAGTCTACTTGCACAATTTTAGATAGTGCTACAAAATGTTATAAAGAAAGCGATATGATCATGACTCGACCCAATAATAACTTCAGTGGTTAATTTTTATTTTTTTATCAATAGAGGAATGCTAGCAACATACAATTTTACGCACACTTTTCAACACACTCTTTTTGATTGTTAAAACTCACATGTGGGACTCATATAAATTTGATGGGTCCTAGGTAAATTTTAACCAATAAAAAAGAATGTGTTAAAAATATATGATAAAATATGTGTTGTTAGTATTTCTCATTACCACTAAAATGTGTGTTGTAAATATAAATAATCTTATGATATTGACTTCTTTTAAGACTTACTTGATGTCCTAATGCATGTGCCACTTATTTTAAAATAATATTAATTATCTTGGCTACTGTTACATATTCATTGTGAAATTATTTTAACTTGAAATTGCAGAAAAAGGAAAATTATTCCACCATGTCACGAAATTAATTAAATATTATTGCTTGTATTGTGAATACTTTTTTTATAGAATACTTTTTCGAAGAATCGTCATTGTAAGCACATTATTGATGATCTTGTAATTAAAAAATAAGTTGAATCATAATGATTACATGATTGGAAGTATTAAGGTTTTTCTTTAATATTGATGACTATTTCTTACTTATGAGGAGCCAAAAAACTTTACATTTGATTAGTTCGTTTTAGGAACATTTGATTTGATTTGATTAGGTTCTTATGAGAATAAAAGATTCAATGCATTTCACTCAAGTAGGAACCACAAGGTCGTGGATGAAAAATTAGTCCGTTTCTATTTTCCTTTTCTATTAATTCATGGAAAAATGTCGTTGACACATCATTAATGGCTGAAAAACATCAGTAAATGACTGAAAAGCCCCGACGGCAGTTAACTGTCGATGAAATGCGAACCCGACGGCAGTTAATTGCTGATGGATTCCATCGGCAGTTAACTGTTGAAGCTCTCTTATAAGAACATAACAGAACCTAGGAGTTTCCAAAACTCCACTGTTGCGGATTAAATATCAAGAGATGCGATTTTTGACAAGGTTAAGCCATTCCAAGCCAATTTCAAGCACAAAATCAAATAAGTTCATATCATCCTATTGCATTGCTGTTTTGTGATTGATTTGTTACTTTTTTGGTTAAATTGTGACATAATTAAGTTTTGATGATTTTATGATAGTTTACGTTTAGGTTTTGATGAATTGTTGTCGAATTGTTAGGAAATATTGTTGTAGAATTGTTAGAAGTTTTGGTTAAATTGTCACGTAGGTAAGTTTTGATGATTTTATTATTAGATGTTAGTTTAGGTTTAAGTTTTGATGAATTGTTAGAACTGTTAGTAGAATTGTTAGAATTGTTAGTTTAGGTTTAGGTTTAGATGAATTGTTAGAATTGTTAGTAGAATTGTTGTTAAATTGCCACGTAATTAGGTTTTGATGATATTGTTGTACAATTGTTAGTTTTGTTATGAATTTGTGATAGAATTGTTACGATTAGTTTAGGTTTTGATCACCAATTTCTCTATGTAGATATGTCTCAAAATCAGAATCAGAATCAGGTCCAGTTGAACAAAAAGGAGGGTGATGACAAGAAGAAAGCAAAATCGCCTATGACATGGCACAAAATCAAAAGTGATGGTTCCATAAAAAAGATGGGTTCGAAGGTGCCGGTGTACAATAAGTTCAGGCTGAGGAGGAGCGGGAGGACATGCTATTATGGTCCTCAACCAAAAGAAGGTGCCCAAGGGACTGTCGAGGACAACCCAATTGAGATAAGCGACGAGGGAGATGATTAAATAATGTAATGGCTTGTAATAATCTTGAATAATCTTGGAACATTTTGTTATTAAATAATCTTGAATAAACTTGAAGATTTTGAATAAATTTGCGTATTGATTAAATTCGAAGCGAAATCGCATATTGAATAATTTCGATTAAAGTCGTGTATTGAATAATTTCGATTAAAGTCGCGTGTTGAATAATTTCGATTAAAGCCGCGTATTGAATAATTTCGAATAAAAGTTACATTACGTTACATAAAGTTCCTAAATATGTCCTATCATTACATTACATTCGGGTAGAGTCTTCCAACTACAACAATTGTCTCACCTCTAAAATGGGGTAAATTCAAACTGGTCAAACAACAGCTCTCAAGCATTCACCCAGAAGTGTTATTGTTCCATTCAAAAGATTTAATTCTTGTTAGCCTGGTTTAAATGATAGTATTCAAGTGTCAAAAGAATGAGGTGCATTTCTTGACACTTCAATACCTTCATTTAAATCAAGCTAACAAGAATTTAATCTTTTGAAAGGAACAATAAAACATTTGTGGGTGAATGCTTGAGAGCTGTCGTTTGGCAATTTTGAATTACCCCATTTCAAAGGTAAGACAATTGTTGTAGTTGGAAGGTGCATTCCCTAACTAATCACGATCTTCTAGCAGAATCAAACTCTTGAGAATATCTTAAGTTGATCTCAGCAACGTTACACACATATCGATCCACTGGAACATGTTGTGCTCTCAAAACATGCTCCTCACGTTATCGTCGTTCGTTAATTCCACCCAACCGAGTGATATTCTCCCATCGTCGAGCCTTAGACGTTTATACCGAACGTATTCCACCTTCCTTGTGTCTCCTGGGTTGACTCCTTGGTTGAATTCATTCAATTGATCATTGATACCTCTTAATGTGACACCAAGGTGCCGAACCTTCAACCTCTGAGGTTCTCCACCGTTGAATTGTGCATGAACGTCGAACATATCAGCCATTGTTTTAGATCTACACAATAAGAAATTAAAAACAATCAATGAAAAACTCATTCAAACATTTCATCAAACAGTTGAAAACATTTCATCAAACAGTTGGAGTGCAAACTATACATAAACCCTAAAAATCATAACTATAACCCTAAAATGTTTTACTCTAAAAAAAAACATAAAAATGCAAAAAATATAAAAAAATTAATCAACTTATATCTACTCTTAAAATAAATCATATACTCTTACATGTAAATCTACTTAAAAACTAAAATTAAAAAATAAATATAAAACACCAAAATTTAAAATAACCCTAAAAATAATAATTGTAACATAAACATCATGCAAACATTTTAACTAAATTAATCAACTTACATCTACTCTAAAAATGAATTATAATATGTAAATCTACTCAAAAATTAAAATAAAATAAATCTACTCAAAATCAATTCAAAAACTAAAAAAAAAACATTTATAACAACTAAAATGTAAGTTAATAACATTATGATTACTTACTTATGATTTTGTTGAATAAATTTGGTTGAGTTTTTTAGAGAGATTTTGAAAGAGATTAGAATTTTTTTTTAGAGATTGAGAGTAATAATGGATGAGAGAGCTTCTGCCAGATTTGTATTAGGATCGCATCGGCAGTTAATTGCCGAAGAAACAAAAAAACTTCGGTAGTTAACTGCCGCCGGTTTCGCAATTCCTCGACAATTAACTGTCGCTGGGGTATTTCAGTCATTTACATATGTGTTTCATCCTTTGCATATGTGTGAACAACAATTTTCTAATTCATGACTCTGTCTATATAAGGCTGGAGTATGCATATAAGTTGTAACCCAAGGTATCAATTTAGACATAGGCACATAGCAGACATAGACTGAGCTGAGATCCATGATTTAGGTCGTCAGAAAAATTCTAACAATTTTGCTATGTGACTTTTCTTTATTCTCTAATAGAAGTCAAGCCATTTGTATCTTGCGTTAACTTGTAACCCAAGGTATCTTGTGTTTTTTATTTAATGAATTTTTGCTTAAAAAGAAAAAAAAAGTCAAGCCATTTGGAGCTTCTCTGTCCAAATCAAAAGTCAGCCATTTTGTAAATAAAATTAAGTCAACCATTTTAAAAATTATGTCATTTTAATATACACACAGTAGGTTGTTAATATAAGTGAGAATAGGTTGGTCCGAATGAAAATTTAATACAGTTAAAGTCTGAGTAGATAAAAAAAAAACTTAAGGTCTAAGTATTTATGTTATATATCATATGTATTTTTAAGGGTTTGTCCGACATTTTTGAAAGTCATGTATAACATTTATTTTGAGGGAAAAAGTCATGTATAACATGTTAGCCTATTTTTTAAAATTTAATCCATGTATCTATTTCTCTCTTCTCCTTCTTTTTGACCCAAAATCACCCAGCTAAATCGTTTTTCTCTTTCCTTTTTATTGAAATAAGTGATTTTCACATCTATTTCATTTTTCTTTCGTGATTTCGTCGTCCTAGTGCGACATTGTGTTGTTCGTCGTCTTTGTGCGGCGTTGTTTTTCCTTCTTGTTTTGTCCAGGTATTTGTTTGGTTCAGATTATCAGATCAGCTTAGATCCAGTGCAGATCCAATCAATGACTTTGACGTCTTCAATGTTGCAGATCCGGAGACATGAGTATTCCGGAGACATGGATATAGTCATATGTGTAGCCTTTTGTACTTTGAGTTTGTTTACAGATTCATCCTTTTTGTTTTTAGCGAATTTGCATTGTATCGATGTACTCTATCAATTTGAATAAATGAATAACATTTATTTTTGTATAAAAAAAAACATGTTAGCCTATTTAACGATTTGTTTTATATTAACATCTTTAAATGAATTATTTGACATTGTTTTAAATATATCATTGAGCTAATGAGTCAATAAGTTTAAGTACAATTTTTTCCTAAAAAAAAAAACGATTAAGTGCTATTTTGATATTTAAGATAATATTTTAGAGAATCCGACTTGATATGCCATCTTATTTCAATTCTATTTTTATAATAATATAATTAAATATTGGGGAAAAACTAATTTTATAATACTAATACAATTGAATATGGGAATAATAAATATAGGTTAACATCCTAAAATTATTGAAGCGGTTAACTAATTTATGATCTAACACAGAGTACAAAAGTTGATATAGTAAGAAAAATTGTAGCAAAAAATATTCTTATTTACTTTTTTTTTTGTTGAGATAATATTCTTATTATCTCAATTCTTATTTACTTTTTTTGAGATAATATTCTTATTTACTTATACGATAGACTTAAATTAATTTTCTGTAACATGTAGCCGGATATTTTTAGTTAAATAATTTTTTTTATCTTTATCTATTTTTAAAAAATATGGTTTAATTTGGACCTGATGTAGGCATGTCGTAGACCTCTGTCAGTCAGTCAAGTTTATTTCCACGCGTGCTAGTTAAGTTCACATTTTCTCCCTAAATTTGTATCCATGTAGCCAACGTGTTAAACATTGAATATAGATATATCTTACATGTGAGATTCAAATATTAGTTCACCAATGCTATAAAAGTCTAACCCTTCTACTAGACTTATTGGTAAATTTGTTCAATACTTATTTGCCATGAATAACCATCACAAAATTTCATATTGGGTCATGTTAACTTGTACCTCAAGTTAAAGAACTAAAAAAAATTAAAAAAATAAGAATTTTAAATTGAAAAGATAAATGTTTAAACTTTAGGTGTTAGCATTTTTCTTAAACTTTTAAAACATTGAATAAATAACTTTTTAAAACTTATTTATTTAGCTTCTTAACTGAGAGAGGAATGTTAAGGACACTTGCTTTTTAACATTCTCTTCAACACTCATTCTCTTATTGGATGAAACCAATGTATAACCCACCACTTTAAGTGGTACCCATTTCTAAAGTATGAAACCCACTATAATTTAAGCCAATAAAAAATGAGTGTTGGAGAAAGTGTTAAAAAGAGAGTGTTGTTAGCACTATTCTATCTAAGAATAAGTAAAAAAATTATGTTTATGTTTAGTATCACGGTGGGTATGTCTGAAATCAGGGTGACACCCCGTAATTTTTCAAAAGTTACACTTTATAACTTTTGTAAAATCACGATAGATCACCGTAATTCTGTTATGTCCACTAGGATACCAAATATACATTTTGTCCATCTTGATCCTCCTCCCAATAAATGCAAGAGTGAATGATTATTTTTGGACCAGGCACAAGAATGAATTATATCGACGTTTGATACAAGTGATAACGAAAGGTAATGTTAAAACTAGAAAGAAGGATACACCTATCTACGCTAGCTATCAACTTCATATCTTCTCATCCACTACTATTTCATTTAGATTTTGTACAATTGCTCATTTGATGAAAATTGTACTCTCTTTATAATCTCCACGGCAAAGGAGACTTGAGATAAGCATCTATTGTGACAAATGCATACTAATTCAAAAATTTCCAAATAAATAATGTGTTTCAGAAAGAAAAAAATTGTTACCATGTTATTAGTACAAAATTTCTATTATCATTTAGTAGTGACTAGTCTTCGTCAAGGAATATGTGGAGCATATTAGGCGAGTTCTCATCTCCAAACCAAACTTTTTTCTCCAGACATAAGAGCAAGAAATTAAATTCATGACTACTTACTTAAAAGGTCATAATCTCTTATCATTTGAATCAATTCATCGTTGATTTCAGTGCCGGCATTCTACGATATATACCATGTTGTAATTGAAAATTATGGTCAGCAGACTAATTATGTGATATGTTTAAATGGTTAATTAATACAAGCTTTATCAACTGGTTCATATTTCATATGAAAAGTAAGGTTAACGTAAAGGGTATTGTTACTCCTTTTTTTTCTTTCTGTGCGTTAATTTTAACTTCACCTTACCAAAAAAAGAAAGTTGCTAAAATTCAAAGCCACGTATATTCCCACTTAATATCCAACTGTATGCTGTCTGTTGGGCCATATCTTATCTATTAATTAATTATGTCAAAACAGGTAGCTAGTTTGGACATGTTAGCTGCCAACTTGCACCTCTTTACAAGAAAAAAAATTATAAAAGAAAGTTAAATTGAGTGTGCAAAAGGTGAAAATATGTTAAAGAGATGTATTATTGTCCACAAAAGTTTTCTAAATCTTTTTAAGAGATTTTCGAGTCAGGTTAAGTGAGAAATAAAAATTTCTCCACTTTTCTAATGTTAATTTAGTTATGTTAACACATGTTCATGCTTTATCCATCTAGTCTAGTGTATAATTCTTGACATTGCGTGCCTTAATTAGCACTCAGAAAGTTATTACTAGTTTGGATTATTATATTGGGAGAAGGGTGCATTTTCGTTGAACACTTGTATTCCCATTCCCTTTTAGTGTGTGGGGAAAGGTTAAAAGAAAAAGAGAACGTGAATTTAATAAATACTTATGCTCTATGTGATTATGGAGGTAAATTGAAGTGTTATCAGGATATAAATTAGGGTTTATTTGTCTTATTGGCGACTTTAGTTCAATTTGCAGCGAAGATGAAATAAAAGGTGTTGAGGACATCATCTCATCTTTGCACAAACTATCTAAGCTGAACCATAGCATTCACCGACAAAGATCTTGAATTAATTGGTTGACATAAGCAGACGTAAACACAAAATTCTTTCATGGGAGTGTTGCAAGCAAGAGAAGGTCTAATGAAATCCTTTACATATAATCGAATGGATCGCTAATTGATGTTGGGGGAGGAGATCAAAGAAGATATTTTCTTTCGTTTCCCAAAATAGTTTCGTGCTAGCCAAAGAAAGAGGTCATCCATTAAATATTTTGATTTCAATAGAATTCAAGAAGTCGAGACGGAAGACTTAATAAGGGGTTTCTCTGAAGAGGAAATTAAGCAAGTTGTTTGGGAGTGGAAAAGATCAAATAGTATAGGCCCTGATGGTGTGTCTTTTGGTTTTTTAAAGGACTTTTGGGAAGACTTGATGAGTGATTTTCTTCGATTCACGTTGGAATTCCATGAGAATGGGAGTTTGACGAAAGGGATAAATAATACATCCATAGTTCTAATTCCAAAAAGAAATAACCATATAAAATTGAATGATTATAGGCTTATATCGATCCTTAGTGGAATGTATGTACAAGGTGCTATATAAGGTTTTGGGAATATATGCTTAGGAATATAAGGTTTTGGGAATATATGCTTAGGAAAGTTATGGATAAACTAATTGCAGGAGTTCGGCCAGCTTTCATCCAAGGCTGTGAAATCCTTGTTGGAGTGTTGATAGAAAACAAGGTGGTGGACGAGGTAAGGAGGTTGAAAAGAGTGTCATATTATTCAAGGTATTTTGAGAAAGTATATGGTTTAGTTGATGGGGCTTCTTGGAGTTTGTCATATGGAGAAAATAAAATTTATGATGAAGTAGATAGTATGGATCCTTGAGGGTATTCACTCTTACATGGTATCAGCACTTTACTTCATAGGAGTTTAAAATGGAAAGAGGTCTTAGAAGAGGGGACTCATTACCTCCTTTGTTGTTCCTTATGAAGGATATTTTGCCGATTATATGTAGGTCGGGAAGAAACTCTCCATATATCTCTCTTAGAAATTGTGGTTGGGCCTAACACAATCCCACAAAACCGGCTTGTGAGGTGAGGATTGCCCCCACTTATAAACACATTGTCAGGCCATGTCCTATCCGATGTGGGACTCTTAACACACCCCCTCACGACTAGCACTATTGGGCTTTGTTCATGGACATAAATGGTGGGTGGCCCGATAGCGGAACCTGATAGCAGGTGACCCAATGGATCTTGAAGAGGCTCTGATACCATCTTAGAAATCGTGGTTGGGTCTAACACAACCCCACAAAACCGGCTTGTGAGGTGAGGATTGCCCCCACTTATAAACACATTGTCAGGCCATGTCCTATCCGATGTGGGACTCTTAACAATCTCATCTACAATTTTTCGATGACAGTTTGTCTGTGGGTAAGAAAACCCGACCAAATATCAAACCAATCAAAACGACTTTGAAATTATTTGAATTGATATATGTTTTGAAGGTTAACTTCTAAAGAAACTTATTGGTAGGCATCAATGTCAATAATTATTGATTGGTGGACGTTGCATGTGTTCTAAATTGTAAAATTAGGAGCCTTCCTTTTTAATATATGGGTCACCTGGTTGGTACGTTCTTTTCCTTTTTAGGATTTCACTATCGGGGTATCTGTCGTTTGATCGATTGATATATTTGTTTACCGGTGTTTTTGGTAAACAATACAGGTTGGTTTAGATTATTACAAGAATGATCAAACCAGAAATCCTATGACATGTTGCACATTTGTTTTCAAAAAAGATAGTTCACGTTCATCAAGTTCATAGGTTGTTTAATGAACAGGACGAGACCGTATGACGTCTTTCGACAGAAAAAAGTTTTAAAACGCAGTAAATGCAAGATAAAGGTGCTGAAAGTTAAAATTGCAGAAATTTAAAGGAAAGATAAATTGCATTGCATTAAAAATAAAGGTGGTTCGATAAATCCTTTACATACATTCTTTATGACTTTTTTTTCTCTCGCCGGTACTTCGAGTGTTTTAGAATTATGTATAGGTGATTTGTGACTCATTTTCCCTATGGAAAACTGTTGAACCAAAAATCTTTTTGATGAATGTTTTAATGATAACAAACCTTATAGAATAAACACTAAGTTTTATGAATGGTGATCTACTGATGTTTGCACTTAAGTCTTTTCAGAGAAGTAGACAAGAAATAAATCTCTTACAAGTGCATATATATATTCAATGAAAGAATACCAAAACAGTAGCATCACAAGCTCAAAGAAGATATAGAAAAAATATTGTTTGAATCAAATGAGTGTTGATTGAAGATTCAACAAGAAAATTTATTTTATGATCAATTGACTCATCCTCATCACCACATGGTTTTCAACCAAGCCTTAAAAGATTCGAGAAATAAAGGGTTAATATTTGAAAGACACTCAATGAACAAGAAACATTGTGTGGAATCATTGAGAGGAATTATGAGAAGAATTGCATCATCAAACAATTCAATGTTGATTGACCAAGAAGATATTGTCTTCTTATATAGAAGAGAACAT
>Ga0228710_1001753_pt1 | contig 33208 bp, 13 predicted proteins | sample MedpolnodulmetaG_FD_177995 | JGI IMG/M metagenome (GOLD analysis project Ga0228710, IMG submission 177995) | Root nodule microbial communities from Medicago polymorpha collected in Santa Monica, California, United States - pink nodules | ecosystem: Host-associated > Plants > Roots > Nodule... | reverse complement strand
AAGATTATAATGATGAGATAAGGTAATTAATTTTTTTAAGGAAGATAAAGTAATTAATATGATTATAATTTTTATATATGTTTAAGGGGATACCAAATTTTGACAAAAAAAAAAAGGGTATAGCAAATTTGCAAGTATAAATTTTTATTTTAAAATTTACTCATTTAAAATATTTAAAATTTTTTTTATAGTTTTGAATAAATTCAATAATCTATTTTTTTTTATTAATTAAAGTAACATTAATAATCATTGTCAATCATCTTGAAGATATTTGAACTTTATGCTTTGAGGTTACGAAATGAAACTCGAACACTTCAAGTGTCAATATTTTAGTTTATAATTTTCATAATTCCAATATTAAAGAACTTTAAATATATTTTTAATTGTGTTAAAAAATCTATGGATACTCCAAAATTGGTACGTACACAAGTATTAAGGTTGTTAACGGTACGAACGTGGGTACAATTTGTTTTGTAACTGCATATATGGAAATGTAGCCTATGTTTGGTATCACATGGGTCGGTGTTATTAAACATACCACATAGGTTTATTGAAAAAACAAAAATTGGGTTTATTGAAGAAAAAAAAAGAATTTTTAAGAGCAGAAACACATTTAATCTATGTTCTTCACCAAAGTCGCGTCTGTAATTATATTTACTAGCTTTGTCAAACGTGTGTACAGAGCGTTTGCAAACTATGAAACTCAGACGGACTAACCAGAACGTAAACTCTTGTTCAGTTCAGCCACATTCATGACCTGAATGTAGCAAATTCTTGTATATATACTTGAGTTTGACAAGTATGCTCCGGCTCCAGTGGCCATTCCTCTTTAATGAGATTCTGCGATGCATAATAGAAACATAAGCAAATCAGGGGGATGAAGCTCCATATTCATATTGTAGCTTCCCTAGTCAAAGGGTCTCTCCACTACGATATCAGCACACAGCCAAACAATCTATGAGCTTCACATTCACAACCACAATATTGAAAAGGCTTGCAACATCTTTGAACAAACATGATTTATCCTACCTAAACATGTCTTTATAAACAAAAAAGATATTTGTTACAGTGTCTACTATTATTGAAGAATGGTGCAAGTCATGCAAAATTTCAGATACAAGCATAGACACGCTTGTCATCATCCAAAATGGATCCAAAAACTACATTCAATGCTATGAACCAACTCAGTCTCTTAATAAAAATTCCAAGATCCCATTGCTAATCTTCTTTCCACTTGTTAACATATTTGAGGAAAGCACTGGCAGGATTTTCCCTGGGTGGAGCTCGAACACGAGTAGACCTTCGAAGCACAGACTCGTCAATCGCAATATTCTGCATCAATTCCTTTGATCTTTTCTGCAGTTCTGTGCTGTAAATATGAAACGAAAAACAAAACAAAAAATCTCCAGAAGTCAAGGGGGGTAATTAAAAGTAAAATATAAACAATTAATAAAGTGAATATAGAGGGAACTCTAAAAAGTTTCAATAATGTTAGTTGAATCCATACGTTTGTTAAATAAGCTACATTAAGCTAGGACTATTTAAATCGAACTTTCTTTTTGATAAAATCTAACTAAATAATATTGCATTACATAGTATCAACACTTCTCAGTTTTAATAACCCTCCTCTACACCACTATAAATTAGCTTTTTATCAAATAAGAGAACTTATGTCTAACCTGTTTCTACAGTCAACCAGAGGATGGGGGTAAATTCTATATAAATTTTGTAAAAATTTATTCCTTCGATTTCATTTATTTTTATCTGTTCAAACTTTAAAGTATAAATGGCCCGAGAAGCATGTATATGTCACTGTGTTTAATGTTGAGCAACCAAGTTTAAAACTAAGACATTTAGTTACGCGTATGCATCCAAATACAAATTGTTATAGAGGCATTCAGCATGAAAAACTAATTGAACTCACCATATACTACGATAATTGTTTTCCAGTTTTTTTTGCAGTGCCCTTTCCCGCTCACCCTTGCAATTCAGCGAACCCATCAATGCATCAAGCTATCACGCATGCCAACATAAAATTAGAAAATATAAACAAAATGCAACAACAGCAGGCTATCTTCATCAAGTACCTCTTCCTTGCTGCTGTAGTATCCCCACTCCTTGGAGTCGCAGCTTTCAACAAATATCCTCCCATCGCGACGGAACCACCAATACCTATTGTAGTCTCGGTCTTTACCTAATGGGCTTCTACTAATAGGTCGTTTCTCCATCTCTCGTTCAAAGTATTCTCTCTGTATAATAGAAAACAAATAAAAGAGACATTTTAAGAACAGACAACAATATAAGCAAGGAGATGGTTGCAGTATTACCCTCTGCTCTATACTATTCTTCTCTGATGGATCCTTTCTGGATAATTCTTTTCCATTTTCTGCTGGTTCTTTCAGCTCTGTATCCAGGTTTTTTGGAGTCTTTTTTGAAGCAGGGCTTGAACGCTTAACCCCACTGCAAATTGAATTTCAAAGAGTGAAAAAAGGTGAAATAACTAAGAAGATACATGACAATGCTGTGTGTGTGTGTGTAACTAAGATACATGATAATGTGATGTAAGCATAAACAGCAGCACCCTCAATAAAACCTTACCTTTTACCCAGTGAACTGTCTTGCCTAGATGATTCTATCTCTCCATTTATTTTCTTCCCCACATGTCCATTTTGTTTAATGTGATTATTGTTTGAAAGAATATCAGCACCGTTGAGATGATTCCCATTGCTTTCTGAGTCAGCTTTCAACCTCTCTTTTTGTTCTCTTCTCTTTCTACCTTCTTCTAGTGCTTGTTCCCTTTTAGAGGCCCCAAGTTCCTGCCGCTGTTCAATAAACTCATCCAACTTTTCCCTGAAAATTGCAGTTTCAAGGGCTCGATTGACCAACTCACATAAGATTTCTAGTTTAGCATTGGCATCTACAAGGCAATAATGTCCCCGTTTTATGGTTCCTTCATAGTGCCGTAATTGAGGAATATTGATCATTTCTAGAAAATCGCATAAATATTCTCTCCAGTTAACCATTGTTATCTGAAATAAAAATGAATGAGATAGTCAAATCAAAAATAGTAATAGGATTAACATAAATTAAGCAGTCACAAAGGATACCAGATAGCAACAAGAAAGATTCAACTGGTAAAAGCCATCTCATGTGATCTGGCAATCTATTTTTTGGTGGGGCCGGGGTTTGAACCCAGACCTTGCATATATTATGCATTGTCCCTACTAATTGAGCTAAGCTCACAAGGACAATCTGGACATCTATTAAATTATGAGACTAAGAGTCTTAACAAAAAGGATTATGAATAAGTTAGATGGTAACCTTCTTCACACTTCGTTTCTGTACAGCTGAAGTGTATTCACCATCATCTTTGATAAGAACTCGAAAAAGTGCAGCATGAGATTCGACAAGGAGAACCGCATTCCCATCCTTATGGCAGATTGCATTTTCAAAATCTTCCAAAGAGTACGGCGACAAGTGTAACTGTTTACCAAAAGAAGTACAAAAATCCCAAACCATTAAGAGATTCCCTACACAGTGCATTGGAACATTGAAGTCTCTTGATGGAGAAGGACGATCACTGAAAACAGGGTCATCTGGACTAGGCTTCACCAATAGATCATCAATGGGATATTTGACTGGGATTTCCTTGTGTTCTTCATGTTCTGGAGAATTTGAAAACAGCATTTTTAGATAAAACTAAATTACAAGTTTTCATCAATGGGTTTAAATTTTAATTTTTAATTTCTAAAATATTATGTTGGCATGAAAGCTCTGTGTTGCAAAAGATTTTACCAGGTTATGAATAAAAAAAAAAATTACCAGGCAGTTGTTCTTCTATCTAAGCCATAGGAGAAAATATGTTTTAATTAGATGCACAACAAGAAGAGATGCACAATTCCAACAAAAGAGAAAAGCAACGATGGTAGGAAAATAGAATTTGATCAGAAAACAATTCAAAGATAAAGTCATTAAATCAAGAAGCCAAAAATTGCTTCAATCTCTGAACTTTACCTTTCTCTTGTGCAGAACCATTGACTAGTGTCCCGTCCAACTTCTTTCTTTTATGTTTATTGGCTTCTTCCATTGATTCCTGACCATGAAAAATTTGAGATAGAAAATAGTGTCACGAAATTCATTCAGAAAATAACAAACCAATCAATGAAACCCTAAATTATTGTATCCCATTTATTATTATATTCAATGTTGTCAAAATCGAGATCTTGCTTAAGATCGAGAGGGGAGGGGGTAGCAAGATTGCAAAATGTAAGATTGCAACCAGGATCTTGAAATCTTACCCAATTAATTACGCACAATTGGGAAGGGTAGCAAGATAAAACCAGGATCGCAAACCGAAAGAAAAATTGACACGGATATGTGTGTCTGTGGGTGTGTGTATAAATTTATACTAACATTAATTGGGCCTACTTTCACCATCTTGTGTATGTTTCACAAGTGCGAGGGAGAAAGACAGGACGGAAGGACAATCTGAGGGACGAAGTCTAAAGAGATGAGGGTTACAATCTGAGGGGCGAAGGCAAGAGAGGCGAGGGTTAGAACCAACTTTAATATAGTCAAGAGATGTTGAAAATTAATTCTTCGTTCATTTTTCAATCTATAATTGGGCCTCCGTGGAGAGAACTTGGCCCAAACATTTTTCAATCTATAATTGGGCCTCCGTGGAGAGAACTCGGCCCAAACCAACGTCGATAAAAAGCAGAGCAGTAAAAATTAATTAGAAAGAAAATAGAGAGAAACAAAAACAAAAATGACCCTCTCTCACGTAACCGGCCCAAACAACCATAACCCCCAAGTCACCTTAAGTTTATTTTTTGACCATGCCGCTTATTTCCAATAGCAGCAACCCTTGACTGTTTCATCTTCCCCTTTCTTCTTCGAAGGTATGACAGCCAGAGAAAGCAAAAAAATGGTCGTGCAAGACGATCAGACATCTGAACGGAGGATGTGCAGGATAAGGTGGCCGCGTGGATATGGCTGCATATTCTGGCCCAAAAAATGATGATTTCACAATATAGAAGCGATTTCGTCACTATCTTGCTACAATTTTGCACAAAACGCAGTCTTGTTTGTGATTCACGATCTAGGGGGCGAGGAGTAACATCGTAAACTCGTACGATCTTGCAATTTAAATTGCAATGTCAATAACATTGATTATTTGATTATACCTCATAAGTAAATTATTTTTTTATATGAAAGCATAAAAGAAACAAAATCTACCTCATTACTCCTTTTCTTGGAGCAAATTATAAGTCCGTCTTTGAGAAAAACCTTTCCTCTTAACTCCTCAGGAACATCGGTGGAGATATCATGATTTTGTGCCAGTTTGTCATGTAAAACCCAAGGGGCATTTCGATAGGTAGATTCCCGGATGAAAGACTTTAGAGTATTTCTACTAAAAAGGGGCTTCTTCTGCACCAAATCTTCTGCATGGACTTCTGTTTTTTCACTTATATTCTTGTTTTTGTCGAACCAAGCTACCTCATAACGGTATTTATCGGCTCCTTCATGGATGACTTTTAATATTTTGCATGGACATACATCATCATCTTTTTTCCCATACAATTCTGCACCAACAAACAAACGCTCCTGCAATTTTTCAGCAAGAGAATCGGCAAGCTCCTTCAAAGGGAGCATACCTGCAATAATAATCACTAATCAATCCAGCACACAGTAAAAAATAACACAGGCATTCTGAGGAAAGTGATTGTATAATTGAGTAGCTGGCATACAGCTCCAGATCATTTGCATGTAGCTTTCAAAAACAGGCATGATTATTGTCGTTTACAGTTCCTAGAGCATCTCTTTTACTATTTTTCCGAATTTTTTACAAATAATAACTCCAAACCATGTCAATTTGATCTCTGTAAGTGCTATGGCATTATTACTCCTATTCGTATAATATAATGAATGAAGATAGCAATATAATATAACTCAGATAAAGGCAATTTATCAAAGTTAAACACTGGTAATTGAAATAACTTGTCAAAAAAAAAAACTGACATTAATTCATAAAATGATTTACAAAACATCATCATTTGTTGTACAGCATTCTGTGAGCAAACCAGGACCTTCAGTGGTAACTGACAATTGAAGCAATATGCAGAAAAAGATATATCAAAACTGAAATTATGTTGATCTCAATGTCTATAGAAGCAGACTTAGAAAAATTACACTGATTATCCTGATAGGTTGTATAACTTATTTGACCAGCTTCACAAACCTACTGATGTCTAATGCAATCAAATGGACAAATAACATGATTATATAAAATAAAATAAAAGTGAAATAACATCTAGTTAGGCAACTCATCTTCAATGTAGTCCATAAACATGAGTAAACAGTAAACACAATACTCAGCATATCAATTTATATACAGTCATTTGGAGGTAAACATATGTTGCAAATTGAAGATTGTGCTGACTGTTGAATAAAAATTTAACACTTAGGAGCCTGTTTGATTTCAGAAAATGGTATCTGTGTTCACTTCTAACTACAGAACAGTCACCTTGTTTTCACTTTGCTTCCTGTTTCGAAAAACTTTAAAAAGAAACAACAAAAACAAAAAAGTTTTATTCATAGTTTTCTGTACAAATTGTTTGGAAACGTTAAAAGCGTAAACTAAATAAGAACCCAAACCATCAGTGCAGCACACAAGTCTAAAAGCTACAGTCCTCTCCCTTTTGAATACCATTGTGGGATCAAAACAAATCATTCAACAGTTCTGTGGGATTAAACAGATGTGTAATCCATCAAAAGATGCAATTTCATATCCATCCATGTGTTCTGAAACAGGCATTTATATACTGTATATTAACCCTTGTCATTAACCACCGCACATAAAGTCTGGATTTAACAAGTATCAGAAACAATTGCAGCCAACTATACAATTACTCGAGCAGGACAAAAAGAAATGGCATATAACATCAAAATAATTTTTTTCAGTTCAGCTCAGACGAGAGTAACTCTTACTGTACTGAATGATCTTTAAAGCAGGAGTCATGAATTCTTTTGGAAACTGTAGGAACTTCTCAGTCGCTCGTTGTTCTGACACAATAGCCTCTTCATAAGTCAAGCCAGTTTTTCCAGTGACCTTACATGACCAAACCCTCTGGCGGTATAGATTCAAACGTTGCAAATAATCGCTAATTTGTGTTAAGGTAGACCATCAATATCCTCTGCTTTTCTACGACGAAGTATGAAATGCAAAAGGCATAAATTATACATAAACATTGCACTAAGTGGTTAACGATGATAAATTACCCATATTTAGCACATTCAAGTTAATGACAGTTAAATCAGTAATACGACAAAAAAAAAATGAAATAAAAATAGATGACTATAAAGGATACTGATAATCTCGAAAAATTTCTTTTGTAAAACGAACTTGGTAAACATGCTCATCTGGCTTCAAATCCTCAGGAGGCTCAGCCAAAGCCAAAGGCTTTCTCCTTAAAAGAGGCATTGAGAAAGAATCTCAGCTTCAGTCAGACAGAGACATGCACCCTGCATAGAAAATTCAAGAGAACATAAACCCTTGAGCTTTACAATATTATGATTTTAACAGTTCAATACCATTAACCAAAATGTCTATAAATATCTTTTTGAAACAAAACAAACGCGCCCCTAAACTGAAAATTAAAATCCAGTTAAACTTAGAACAATCTGATACAATCTTACTAGCTGAAACAAGTTGGAATTGCATCGCCGTCTTATGCAATTAAATTAAAATCATTTAACAGAGCTAAGTGTATCTGAAGCAAAAACCCTAATTTTTCCCCCAGAAACAAACATTGAAAAATAACAGTAATGCACAAAGAACAAGACAATCATGAAAATTCAGTTTAAATACAATGCAGTGACCCAATGTTCATACGAAAAACCCCAAAACGTAAGGTTACCACAATCCAAAACCAAGATACAAAAAAAGAAAAACAGAAAAAATGAATTGAATATTAAATTAAATTTGAATAAATGCACAGTGCATTGAAAATAAAAACTCCAACATTGCAGGGTATAAAGACAAAGCCCTAAGAAAAGAGAACAAAAGAAAACCCTAAAATGCGTCGGTTATGGAGATCTCGTAACGCGTGAATTGTCGAGTAAAGAAATATGCTTACGCCACCGTGGAAAAGCTGCTGCGGCAGCGATGAAGAAACTACCGACGAGGGGAAAAGATTCACCGCAATACATTGATGAAAAATCGAAAGAGAAAATATGAAAAAATAAAAATCGGCGAATAGAGAATAAAAAATAGGTTCCCGCCACAACGGAAACAGTTGAAAAAAATAAAATAAAGTAGCAGAGGGAAAGAGTGAGTGAGTGTGTGTTAGCGGTGTGTGTGAGAGGGAGAAAGAGAGGATCTTACAGTGAAGAAGTTGTTGAATGCGTGGTGAAGAGAAACACGAGGAGAAAATGAATGTGTTGAGTTGTGTTTATATATTTTGAACCCGAGAGAGAACTTTCTCACGTTTCTCTCCTTCCTTCGCTATGGGAAACCCACGACGCACACGCACCTTCTCTATACGTGCACCTTCGCACGGGTCTGGTCATGGTCAAATCAAATATTTACATTTTACATTGCATCAAATTATATTTATTTATTATCAAAATACCTCAACGACAATTAATTATTGTTCATTCAACGGCAATCAATTGTCATTTTATCGAATCAGAAACATAACCACCACACATATGCAAAAGCACTCAATCACAAATTATTCTCCCTTCAAACTCCAAGAGATCAAACTCCCTGAAATTTCTTCAAACTCAAGCAAGTAATCAAGTACTCTAAAATCTCTAAGCATACCTTACATTGTTAGTTTTATATGTTTGTTGCTCGTATATTAAGTTTTTATTTTATAATATTAATGAATCTTCTAGGTAGTTGTTGATCAATTAAATCTTTTCTTTGAATGTGAATGTAGTTTAAACATATGTTTTAGTGCAATATCGTAATTTAAGAAATGAAATAACGCAGTGTGTGTTGTATGTATATTTTATGTTTGATGAAATATTTCAAAAAATGTTTTATTGATTTTTTAATGATTATTGTGTAGATATGGTTAATGAAGATGGTAGGCTTGGATTCAGTAGAGCGACCTAACAGAGCTTTGTGCGCAGAGCAAATGTTGCAGCCAACCCTCCTTCTAAAAGGAGCCAAAGTAGGCTCAGTGATGAAATGGGCACCTCACAAGTGGATGGCCCTACACCAGATGTGCCTGATCAGCACTACGACGTTCAGTGTAATCATTACGTTTGATGATGTATTGTGCCTCCTACAAATCTCGATTCATGGCAAGTTGGTCAATCATATGGCTAAAATTTCCCAAAACACAAGGTGTTGTTCGATGCTGAGGAAGAAGATGATATTGTTGTTGCTGAGTGTCAATAATATGAAGGGTGCTCGCATTGGATTTGCTTGGTTGAAGCAAATATTAGAGCGACGTTGCATTCAAGCAATCCAATTGGAAAACATAGGTCGTAGCTTATAATGTGTTCAATTTTTACTTTTTTATCCGATGTGGGACATATAACTCACACTTGCACACAACAACAGCAAGGACCAGATGAAATACATCATCAAACAAAAATAATTGAAGTTCTTTAAAAAATATATATAATAACTGAAGTTACTAATGAATCCATATGACTATCCATTGAAAGGGGATAAAGTTTATTCACAAGTTTCACTATTGCCAAAAAAAGAAGTGAAAGGAGCATATTTTGTGTGTGTAAAAAAATAGATATTGATACATTATTTTTTCTCGATAATTGACGGTAGGATCATGGATTTGTCAAAACAAGAACAAACAAAATAGTAGGATCATAGATACACCGTAAACTTGCGAATAAACTTGTGAAATCGATTATAGTCAATTTGATAATTAATAGAAGAATCATGAATAAACCGTAAACTTGTGATGATTTTTTCTCGAATAATAGTTGGATGATCCTGAATCGTTTTTTCGATCACATCACAAGTTATTCATGAAGGACCTTTCTCGATAGAAGAAGAAGAAGAGACGTCATTAACCTCAAGAGTGAAGGAGTAACAAAGAGGCGGGAGTCGAAGAAGGTACAAAAAAACACGTGCATCAACTGTTAGGCTTATCCTATCTCGTTGCTAACCCACCAAAAATTAAGGATAAAAATAACAAACAATGAATATGATAAGATTAAAAATAGGTTTAATTTATCCTATCATATCAGTGCATCAAACAATGGATTGAGTTAGCATAAGATAATTTTATCATGTCTCACCAAAAAAAAAAGAAGATAATTTTATCATATCTTTTCTCCGGTGCACCAAACAGGTCGCAGGAATTATAAAGAGGGGTTAGACCGGTGCTAACAACAATGAAGATTAATAATCTTTCAAAAAAAACAATGAAGATTAATAATAGTAGGTCAAATATAAGACTAAATCTATCAATTATTTGTTACATGTGTTGTGTACAAAAAAAAAATGTTTTTAATACACGTTAGTTGAGTTTGTCTTTTATCGAGAAAAGAACGTAAGTATTATATGTACTACGATCATATAAGTTGTTTATAAACTTTTTTCACCGTACCAACAAACCAAGTGTAATTGAGATAATAACGTTTTTAGCTGAGTTCAACACTGAGTGAATGCTAGTGCAAATATCTATACCTAACTCATTGAACAATTTAGAGGATTTCTGGTTGGTATATTTTTCTCTTCTAATTCCTTTGTCTAACCAAATAGCATTGCACAATAGTACCTCTGTTTTTAGTGTTATATTTAATTTAAATTGTTGTTAAATACACATTTTTGTATTGTTTTTTTTCTTCAATAAATTGAAACCTCCAAGGTTGGGTTGCTGGTGTTGCCAATTCTTGTTCATTACGAAATCAAAAATCTTTTGTTGTTGTTATTGTTAATATTTATTTCATCATACAATCAAACGAAAAATACAAAGATATTTGAAAGATTTTCAAAGAAAACTATAGAAGATTTTATATTTTAACAACGTACTCATCATCTTATCTTTGCAAGTGTAACATCTTTTCATATTGTATTTTCATCACCCATTTGAAATTTTTCATTATTTGATTTTTGACATATTTGTTTAAGGAAGAAAAAACAAGTCAAATGTTAGTGTTTCTTTCGTATGATAGAATTTGACTATGTGTTATATTATATTACATCATGAGTGCGTTTGTTTCAGCTTTAAAGAAATAGATTTTTGGTTGAAACAATCTAGAGATTTTTAATCTAAAGCTATTTATGTTTGTTTACTAACATAAAAGATCATTTTTTTAAGATTTGAAGTTCTTACACTTGAGTTCCTTTCATTTAGGAAAAAAAATAGATTTTGGAAAAGCTACTTGAAATAACTTTTCATTTTGAGGTTAAAAGTGATTTTTTAAACAAAATGAATGTTTTAAACACTACAAAAAAAATTGATTTTTTAGCTAAAAAAATTGATTTTTCAAAAAAATGTCAACAAACGGCCCCTGTATTTCAACTATAGTTTAAAATAATAGTTTCTTTTTTGACAAAGTTTAAAATGATAGATTTAAATATGCAAAAAATAAATGTATGCTATTAAGGTTTTTTTTTTAAGCACAAAATTGTTCCACAATTCACTCAAAAAGAAGTGGCACAATTACAATTTCAACATCGATAAGAATAAATAACCCAAACTTTCATACGCGACGTTTCACCAAAAGTCGTGTCACCAAAAGTAGTAATAGAGTCCCCAAAAAGAACAGTTCAAGTCCAGCACAAGACCACAAGACAATGGACCCCACGTTTTTGTTATTTAATTTTCATATAGTAACTTCAAACTTCGTCAAATGAACAAGAAAGGTAGAAACTCCATAATTTAGGGGTGGACAGCGGACGGGGTTCAGGCTCAAAACCCAATTCCGAACTAATCCGCGGGTGACAAATCCACACCCAAACTCGACCGTCTATTACAGCGGTTTCCGCGGTTACGGTTTCGTCGGTTGATTCAGTCGGATTTAAGCGGGTTTAAAGAAGAAGAAAGAAAAAAACTAAAACTCATATTCCACTTACAAAAGAAGAGAAGAAGCATGAATTTGTTTAAAAAACTTAAAGGATTAACAGATACTCCCTCCGGTCTCAAATATAAGAAAAAATTCATTTTTTAGGTTCATTGAATAATTAATGTATCTGCTTTACAATGTAGACCAGATACATTAACTGCTCAATGAACCTAAAAAAATAATATTTTCTTATATTTGAAACCGGATGGGGTATTTTGAAGCAATCTTCTCGTGGGAGACTCGACAAACTTGTGGATGTTGTGATTTCATAGTACTTGTCGAAACTTTTGGATTTTGTAGCTCTCTGTGTGTTGATATTTACATAAATCTATGAAAGAAGAACTTTTATTTATTACTTAGAAATGTGAATCATGAAAAACTAGAAAGAGATTTGATATGTGAGGTTCTTTCACTAGAAGATGAAAGTGAAGAAGGTAACACACACTAACACGCTTTCACACAAGACAAATACAACTTTCTATAAATATATTAAAGAAAGGAAGACATATCAATTACTTCCTCCCTTCTACAATAGATGACTCATTTGAAAATGTGTAATTTTGACCTAACTTACTTTGACCATATTTTTCTACTAATATACAAAGATAAATAGTATCATATAAGATGTCGTTAGATTTGTCTCGATGAGTATTTTCAAAATATCAAATTTTCATAATTTTTTTCTACTATATTATTCAAGATATCTAAGCTCAAAATTATGCATTGACACGCGTAATAAGGTCAACTATGTTAGGTATTAAGGGACGGAGGGAGTAATTGATTTGAAGTTGGAATCATCATAACATAACACTAACAGAGGAGAGAAAGTGTACAGTTGTATGTGAGAAAAAGAAAAAGTCTAGGCTGCTACACGTGTTACTACAGGTGAACGTTTAGCCAAGGTATAGCTAATACTGCGGACGGGTTCAGATAAATAGCGGGTGTGGATTTCTAGACCGCATCTGTCCAATTTAACCCATCCTTAACCGTTTCTTCAACCTGGATAAACTGCCTAACCCGTTTTGGTCCGACCGTTGCTCCCTTTTGGCTTACGGGTCAGACGGGTTCAGGCGGGTACAACCCATCTGTCCACCCCTACTCCATATGAGTAGGCACAGGCTCTTAAAGTCATAAATATCAACCTAATAATGATTCCATCCTGCCATATGGCTCTTCCAGCGCATATGACACATGCCAAAAACACCACACTCGATATAAAAAATGGAGCAACCAAGACAAACACATCGAACGGACGAACAACTTTTGTTGTGCTTCCCTAAAAAAAAAAACTTTTGTTGTGCTAGACATCGCATCAGAATGAATGGACATCGAGTTTCCTAGAGGACCTAAAAGTGCACACATACAACCAAACATTGCAAGTGCATATTGGCCTAAACGGTCCTCTTTTCTTAGCCTTCTTAACATTTCGTTGTTCTGAATTTCATTTAGTTGAAATTCCATCATTTACGTCTTGGAGTTAGATCTCGGGTCCAAAATTCAAGACGAGCAGAAACAAGGAACGACGGCGTCTGGTGGGAATGCGAGTAGAAAGCGAAGAACGAACGACGATAAGAGGCGTGAGAGCAAAAGTTAAATTAGTGAAAAGGTTAACAAATATTCCCTCCGATCTCAAATATAAGAAAAGATTCTTTTTTTAGTTTCGTTGAATAATTAATGTATCTGCTTTACAATGTAGACCAGATTCATTAACTACTCAATGAACCTAAAAAATGAATCTTTTCTTATATTTGAGACCGGAGGGAGTATATAATTTAATAAAAAATAAAAAATATAATAACATTAGTGACAATATTACTATTCGTAATTACTTAGTTAGACTGTCCTGATAGACTTTAGAATTTTTTTTTTTATGGATTGTAGCCTATCTTTTTGAATTCGAAATTTCTTTGTGATATGCAGTCTTATGGTAAACATAAATACTGACATACATCATATTATAAGTTCGGAATCCCTTGCTTTGTAACTGAAAAAATTGAAATCTTTTAAACCTGAAATAAGGACATGATATAAAATCAAAAATGTACTATGAGGAAAAAAAAGCCAAAAACACATAAAGGAAAGAAAAAACCAAAAAACACAGATGAATGAAAGAAAAAAAAACACAAAAAACCTACAAACACAGAAAAATTTGTTCGCAATGTATAACATTGCTCAAATAAACGAAAAAACCAAATGACAAAAAGAAAAAAAATATCACATTAACAAAAAATAAACAATATTTGAAATTATATCATAGGATTGGAAAACTTGTTGCAAAAGTGTATAAGGTAGTTTGTTGAACACACCCAAAGTAGTCTGACTCTCCAAATCATAAATTATCAAGTGAGTCTAAAGCGAAACTCCGGTAAAACGAGGTGACGACAATGAGATGTCAAGTGAGGGGAAAAACGAGTGGTGAGTTGTGGTTATGAATAACATTAATAATGTCTTAACTGCTCTTGAGTCATAAAAATAAACTAAATTGATTCCATAGCAACATGAAATGGTTTCCATATCTCTCATTTCTCTAAAATGTCGGAGATCAGTAAGAAGATCGGGTTCATGAGTTAAAACAGGCACTAGCATACGATAATAAAGTGGGTGGGGTGGTTCGAGAAATTGAGTGGATTATGATATAATCATGGAACGAGAATGTAGTTGAGGGGGAGTGCGGTTGTATTATCTTATGTTTTTAATAGGGGCTAGGCTAGTGTTAACACCAATGAAGATTAATAATGGTATGTCAAAGATAAAACTAAATCAATCAATTATTTGTTACGCGTGTTGTGTACCCAAAAAAATGTTGTTAATAAGCTTCAGTTGTGTTTGTCTTTTATCAAGAAAAAAGAACATAAGTATTATACATACCAAGTTCATGTAAGTTGTATAATAAACTTTTTCCACCGTACCCACAAACCAACTGTGATTGAGATAATAACGTTTTTAGCTTAGTTCAACACTGGGTGAAGAGCAAGTGCAAAAATCTATACTTATTTTATTGAAAAATTTAGAGGATTTCTAATTGGTTTATTTTTCTCTTCTAATTCATTTGTCTAATCTAATTAATTATTTTATATTAACCAAGTGATATTGTATAATACCTCTCTTTTTTCTGTTATATTTAATTTAAATTGTCGTTAAATACACTTTTTTTTTGTTTTTTTGTTCAATAAAGCGAAACCTCCACGGTTGGATTGTTGGTGTTTCTATTTCTTGTTCATTGCAAAATGAAAAATCTTTTGTTGTTATTGTTATTATTTATTTCATTATACAATTAAACGAAAAATACAAAGATATTTAAAAGATTTTCAAAGAAAACAAGATTTATATTTTAACAATATATTTGCCATCTTATTCTTTGTAAGTGTACCATATTTTCATATTGTATTTTATGTTTAAGGAAGAAAAAAAAAACAAGTCAAATGTTTGTGTGTTTCTTTCATATGATATGATAAAAGTTTACTATATATTATATTATATCTTACTTACTAAAGCTTGTCTGGTCAAGCTAACCCTAACCCTAACCCTAAATCTAACCTAGCAATTTCCCTCCCATTCTAACGCATTTAATTCATAGGTTTGACCTCCTTGCTCTTTTAACACGCAATAAATTCATTTCATTTCAAATTGTTTGTCATTCATTAAATAATTTAAGGCAATTCATTTCATATTTGAGAGTATTTCCTAATCAGTCGATCTGAATTTTTTCTACTGCATTTAATTCACACCTATTTCCTAATCAGTCAATCTGAATTTATTCTATTGCATTTAATTCACATATTTGACTTCCTCATCCATTCAACACGCAATAAATTCATTCCATTTCAAATTGTCTGTCATTCATTAAATGGTTTAAGGCAATTCATTTCAAATTTGAATGGCAGTTTAGCTCAACAAACAAAGTCAAATCATTCGTATGTTTGACCTTCTCATTTAAAATAAATCAAATGCTCGCAAACTCTTATTTTAATCATCATCCATTTATTTGAAATTCAAAAATTCACTCTTATCATCATTGACTTTCTCATTAAAAAGCAATTGTGACTGTTAAAACAACATTAAAGCAATTTTGAGTTACAATTTCACTCCCTCATATTCTCAAATCCTTTCAATGTAAATGAATGTGTGTTTTAATTGTCCATTGGAATATACAAACTCAATATAAATGTGTAATAATAACATTCAAACCGTTTTTGAAAGTTATATAACAAAATAATTAATTAGCATTGGAAATAGACATGCACATTAAGAATCATTATTAGTGATGAATGCCTATGAGGAACACAAAAGGAAAGAGCTTAATGAACAATTGTCTTGTTTCAAGTACTATATATACACACACTGAGATTTGTTTTGCCATAACAACAAAGATATCACCCTTTACATAAGAGGTAGCCATGATGGACAACCAATCTGCCATAAATGTCACAAAATCCTCATTCACTGACAAAGAGGTTTTTTCCCTCAAAAGATGATATCATTTATCTGCATTTTCGTTTTCATATGAGTTGAGATTTTGCAATTGCTTTTTTGTGTCTTTCTTACGATTTTTGCGTTTACAAATATGGTTTTATGGGAATATGAATCAACATATCCACCTTATATTCATCTCTTAAGACTTAAATGACCTACCTATCACGTATAGTACCATCCAACAGAGATATGTTTGATAACATACCTGATTTTGTAAAGTCAATGTTTGTCATATTTGTTATCCTTTGTTCATGTTATGTAGCATTTGTAAGAGGAAAAAATGTTAAAAATAAATCATTCCTATTAAGATTGTAAGCGAGACACAAAATTTGTTTGAGTTTTATGTATGATTGCTTTTAATTGATATTGGCTGCACCATTGAGCATCAACATCAATCCTAACAACGATAAGTGTATCGACACTATGAAATTTATATATAGAACATATCACACTGAATTTAATATCAATGTTGTATGTTGTTTAATCTTTGTTGTATCAGCCTTGTGTAGTTGCTTCTTTCTTTCTTTATTACATTGTTTCTCATATGAATGTTGTATATCCTACTAAGTCTCGGTTTTGCTAATCCTTTTTGCTATTCTTAAAAACTATTTTCGAAATCCTTTTTAATATGCTATTTTTTAATACTACAAGTTTTATTGATTACTACACTAATCATATGTGTGGTTACTTGAAACGCTAAATGTACGTATGATTACTTGAAGTTAGTTGTAAATTTATCCCTTTTGAATTAGATCTATATTCGAAGAGAGTTTGCAACAATCTCATCAAAATTACATTAGTCAATCATTACTTGAGAAATAATAGTGATGTTTTCAAATACGTTACAAATTTGGTACAATTCATACGTCGTTGAAGGACATATTAAGACACATTTTATCACTATATTGTATATCTAATAAGGATTTGTCTAACATGTGCATCATTGCACATGTTAAAACAATTAAAAGTAAAAAAAAATGAAAATTATATTTTTAATTAAAAAATTATATATTTAATATAAAATGTACGTTTCAATACAAACTTATTATTTTGTTTAAAAAAAAATACAAATTCATTATTTTAAACTTCTTAATATGTGCAAATTTACACATGATGGAAACAATCATCTAATAATCACATTTGTGTTTTTGATAAACACGTACATAACACATGTCAAATATAACTTATTGATCATTATAACAGTTGATAGGACCCGTGCGTCGCACAGGCCGAAAGTCTAGTTTCAATTATAATGTATAATAATATATTTAAATATGCAAAAAACCAGCGTATACTATTAAGGTTAAACATATATATAATTTAATAAAAAATACAAAATATAGTATAATAATACTAGTAATAAATATTATTATTCATAATTACTTAATTAGTCCGTTCTAATAGGCTTTTGTTTTTTATGGATCCTAGTTTATCTTTTTGAATTCCAAATTTCTTTGTGATAAGCAGTTTTATGGTAAACATAAATACTAACATGCATCATGTTGTAAGTACAATATCTTTTACTTTGTAACTAAAAAAAATTTAAATTATTTTAAGCTCATATAAACCATACTCTTTCATTTAACGTCACTCAAACGCAAACCATTGTTACGGTAACTTGATATTCATCAATAATGTTTTTTTTAAGCTAAAATGTTGTAAATTAAGTCCGCAAAAGTTGTTTTGGTAGCAAGATCGCAAGTAAAATACAATAAGTTAGAGAAAGTTGTGTTGAGATTAGATTTAGATAACTTTTCATTTAATGTTTCATCTTGATCGATCATACACTTATTATGCTTCATATATAACTCCACCTATCCCTCAACATACACCTCCATTCCTCTCGATGACGACACGAGATCCATTGAACCAACTCACTTCCGATGCTCGGCGGTAAAATAACACATTGTTTTAAAGGCACATGCTGAGATAATTATACATGAATACAAACCTAACCGTTATTTCAAGAGTGATTGCACCAATGCACGGTTCAATACATATCCTTTAAATAATAAGGCAATTCCTTGCTCATACTAAATCAAAAGGTCATTTGTGGACTGTTCGATGACAAGAGCATTAAGAACATATTTAAGCTGAAGATTTTATTGAATACATAAATCATAAATCAAAAGTCCATATGTGACGTGTTCCTAGCTATTTACATATAATCTTGACCCAAAGGAGAGTTTAGTTACCCATTGAAGTCATGACCAACAAGAGAAGGTTGATTGGTGTTGGAGAGACATTAATAAGCTTAAGTCCAAGCTTTCTAGCCCTCCCACGATGCTGCTAACACATTCCTTTATCTAAAGTGTTATAAACACGTGTGATAAGTTAATTTTTTTTATTACACATCTATATACAATGTTTCTGCAAATGGTCATTTGCTAGGCGAAGTGGTGCCCAGTGAATTGAGTTTTTTTTTTAACTGTCTTAGTTTGCCTAGCGAACTGACTTTGACAAATCTCCACTGAACTCTCAATGTTGGCCTGTTTTCACTTCGCTGCAGCTCGCCTAACGAATCAGATTTTGTCCAAATGTTTATGAGATGCGCTGACCTGGCTTTCAACGAATGTACTTGGATTACATTGGTTCATCCTATTGTAATTATGTCCAAAACCTAACAAAAAAAGTGTGAGAAAAATGACATAATAATTTTATGACATAATTTGTAATATAAAACAAATTTACATATAATTGGAGATTTGTATACTATATTATTTGCAAAAAAAAAGTCGATATATGTTATAAAAAATAAGAGTAATTTAACACTTGTGAGTAGATTAAACAGTAGACCGATATGACATATTCTTAACCCTACCAGTAATACCCTTAATTATATTTATCTATGTAATATTTATCATTTTTATCCGGGCAACGTCGACTAAAAATTTCAATCAAAAAATTCAAAATTGATCACAATAATTTAATAATAATTTCACATTCTAAAAAGTTAAAAACATAAATTTAAATGAAAATCTATTATTTTAATAAAAAAAATACAATTGACTTTCTTTTTGTTAAGAGAATATTACAATTAACTTAAAAGTCCTTATTTTAGATTTCTTATTATACATTGAGTTGGGGGGAAAATCTAGCATCTCAAATGGAAATAAATTGAGAAAAAAACATGGAGCATAACACTATAATGAATAGTTAAGATTTATGGTAGATCTCCATAATAAATAGAGAGATAGCATTAAGACGTAGGCGTAGGAGCAGGGTAAGAGAAAACACGTGGAATTGTAAGATTTGTTTCTACATTATCATCATGGTTTGAATGAATGAATTAATACGAACATACACAAACCCATTTCTTTCATCACTAGCCTAGCCGTGCGTGTCCTTTTGTCTTGTTCTCTCTCTCTCTCTCTCTCTCCCCCCCCTATTGTGTCTCTTCATTTCCCCTTGAAATGCTTCCTCCACCACTTCACTCTCCTCCGGCAATTCTTCCTCGCCGCCGGTAATCAACAACACTCAAACAATGCAAGAAACTCTCCTCCTCAAACCACCTTCCAGCACCCTCCTCCTCCGCTCACGCCGCATAACTCCCTCTACTCTCCCCAACGGTGACACCTACACCGGAGCCTTATCAAATAACAACACCCCTCACGGCACCGGAAAATACATCTGGTCTGACGGCTGTATATACGAAGGTCACTGGAAAAACGGAAAACCCACCGGTAAAGGAAGATTTTCCTGGCCATCAGGAGCAACCTACGAAGGTGAGTTCATCTCCGGTCGAATGGAAGGTTTTGGTTCATTCATTGGTGTTGACGGTGATACATACAGAGGAACCTGGTTAGCTGACAGGAAAAATGGGTTTGGCGAGAAACGTTATAGTAATGGCGATGTGTATGAAGGATGGTGGAGGTGTAACTTGCAAGATGGTGAAGGAAGGTATGTATGGAAAAACGGGAATGAGTATGTTGGTGAATGGAAGAATGGTGCTATTTGGGGTAAAGGGGTTTTAGTCTGGGCTAATGGGAATCGTTATGAAGGGTTTTGGGAAAATGGGGTTCTTAAAGGGAATGGTGTTTTTACTTGGTGTGGTGAGGATTTTGAGGGGAATGAAGTGAAACAGAAGAGATGTGAGATGGATGGTTCAAAGGGTGTTGTTGGTTTTCCAAAGATTTGTATTTGGGAGCTTGATGGTGAAGCTGGTGATATTACTTGTGAGATTGTTGATAATGTCGATGCTTCTGTGTTTTACAAAGATGGTAGTAGTGAATCTGAAAATAGCAGCGGAGAAAGTAATTGTGGTGTGTTGTATAAGAGTCCTTCTTGGTCTGTTGATGGCGGTGAGGTTAAGAAGCCTGGTCAAATTGTGTCTAAGGGGCATAAGAATTATGATCTTATGCTTAATCTCCAACTGGGTATGAGGTATTGCTTTTTACTTGCTTTGTTTTTTGGTTAGCTATGAAGCACATACATGGTCACCGGACACTGATAATAATTGATAATAACTTAGCAAAATGAAACTAATTGAATGTAATTAGATGTGTCAGGAGTATCTTGTTTGCGTGTGTTGACACCAGACATGCCTTCAATCTGAAATGTCAGTGCTACCTAGTTTGTTAAACATAATAATCATAATAATAAGACATGTTGATGTTGAGGTGTTTTGTTATGTTGCCTATAGATACACTGTTGGCAAGTATGCTCCTGTTGTGAGAGAGCTTAGAGGAGGGGATTTTGATCCCAAGGAGAAATTCTGGACTAGATTGCCAATGGAAGGATCCAAGTTTGCACCTCAACATCAATCAGTGGACTTCAGGTGGAAAGACTATTGTCCCATGGTGTTCAGGTGTTAACAATTTTCTTTAATTTTATCTATTGATGCTTAAATTTCTGGTTATTTTTTATTTACAAGTAAAGAAAGATTGCTTGTGTTTGTGTATTTTCTATACTAACTGTGACAATATCTTGGTTGTTACTCTTTTCTTGGTGGGTTGGTTGGATATATTTAGACATCTAAGGGAATTATTTGCCATAGATCCTGCGGATTACATGCATGCTATTTGTGGAAGTGATTCACTCAGAGAGATGTCTTCTCCTGGCAAAAGTGGAAGCATCTTTTACCTCACTCAAGATGACCGTTTCATAATCAAAACGGTGAAGAAATCTGAAGTCAAGGTTTGTTGTTTTATTTTTTGGTCTCCTGCGCATTTGTTATTTTGGAGATAAATTAATTTTGAACATTGTATTCACATAGTTAGTTGGCGTCTGTCAGGTGCTTATCAGAATGCTTCCACGTTACTACCAACACGTTTGTCAGTACAAGAACTCTTTGGTAACTGCATTCTTAGGGGCACATTGTATCAAACCTGTTGGAGGTCAAAAGGTATGGTTTGATAATTGAATTCATTGATTTATGCTGCTATTCAAGCAATTTACCATTCTAATCCTTGTCTAAATTTAATGAAAGTTGTAATGCGTTGTTAAAAAACAGATTCGGTTTATTGTGATGGGCAATGTGTTTTGTTCGGAGTATCGAATCCATAAGAGGTTTGATCTCAAAGGTTCTTCTCATGGTCGAATCACCGATAAACCCCGGGAGGAAATCAATGAGACGACCACTCTCAAAGACCTTGATCTTGATTTTGTCTTTCGCCTAGAGCAGTCTTGGTTTCAAGAGCTTAAACGGTATGGAACATACCAAGTTGAACATTTTTTCTTACTTTTTTTTTAATCATTTCTCAAGCTGTTCTGATGGACTTGGCATTGTGTGCAATCAATTATGCTCAGGCAACTTGATAGAGATTGTGAGTTTCTAGAAGCTGAGGGAATCATGGATTACAGTCTTTTGATTGGCCTTCATTTCCGCGATGATTACTCAGTTGATGAAATGGAAAGTTCACCGCGTGATATGCGGTCAGGTATTTACCTCATTTCCCTCTTATGTGTTTTTTCTCTTTTCAAATGCTGAAATCCTCAAGGGATATAAAATCTCATGGACTATGAATTTAGCAGGCAAGAGAGACATGCATGATGATGAGATGCACATGCCCCGGTATGCTCTTTTCCCTTTTATTTTTATTCAAGCTTGTTCTCAATCTCCTTGCACTTTTCATTCATCGTTATTCAATAGAAGACAATGTTTTGAGATTTAGAAATCTCGATCCACTTGTTTTAGTTTTTGGCTTGTGCAATTTCAATGTAAATTCCAACCTAGCAAGTATCTCATTGTACAAATATAGTCGAATAGGACAATCTGGATTCTTTCATTCATACACCAGTTGTTACTTACAAAACTTTACCAGCTACGAAGCACAAACACACAGGCACCAGTCACGACAGTGACGCTGACATGTCGAAATTGGTAATAGTTTGAGATATTGAAGTAATTGGATATAATCACATGCCTTGTTGTGCTACATAGGTTACCACTACTGAGATGATTTATGGGGGGGATGGGGGTAGCATTTTTGTCTTCAACACCACTATCTTGTTTGCTTCTGTTGTTGGCAATTGCTTTTCACTTCTATGCATGTTCCACACCCTTGCATTTTATTGCGTATGGACCCGGGTCTAAGACAAACAGAGAGGCTGAACTGCTTTTTCTGTTTTGAAATGTCACTATGGCCCATGTCATGCCCACACAAAGTGCCAAGAGGTCATGGTCTTGAACAAACAAATCACCGTGTAGTGATGAATCAGTGCTATATTTGGCATTCTCTAGTCCTATCTATCTACTATCACTTATTGAGCTATTTTTAAAAATATGATCCCGATGTTTGAGCAGAGATGCACCTAAAATGACTTCAAGTTGTCCTCACATAACTGGACTATGTTGTTGTGTTGACATTTTGAAACAAATGCTAGTGGGGTCATTTTGATTTTCTTGGTAAGGCCAAACGGTAGCTGACTGGGATTTGATAGATCATTGATGTTTTCTATGACTTGAAACTTGGGGGAAACTTGACAGTTTTTGTATTTTTATAGAATAAAAATATGGGAACCAAAATGATAATTTGTGAGTTTTATATGGATAAAAAATTGATTTTACTGCAATCAGGATGTAATTAGTAATTTAGATCCAAGTTATACATATCCATAATCATGAATCTTGATATTTCAGGGCACCCTTAATCCGGCTAGGAATGAACATGCCTGCCAGAGCTGTGAGGGTGTGTAGTGGAAGTAGTTCTACTCCTTGTTCAGAGAGTAGTAGTGAGATCTCAGATGTAATCCTCTACTTTGGTATCATTGACATTCTCCAAGACTATGATATTAGCAAAAGGATAGAACATGCGTACAAGTCACTACAAGTGGATTCTACTTCCATCTCAGCCGTTGGTCCAAAACTATACTCCAAAAGGTTTAGGGATTTCATACACAGAATCTTTGTTGAAGACAAATGACACATGTTTGGACAAAAATGAACGGGACAAATTCAATGACATGCTTAGGTTACACACCTATGCAAGAAAGAAAATGTTCCAAACATAGGTCATTGGCATCAAATTAAATCCATTAGATTAGTATATAGTGGTTGTTGATGGCTAAATTTTTCTTATAGCCATTTCAAGTATTATAATTGGTGGGGGGAGAAAAACCGAGACACCACTTATGTCAATGTTTTTTCCCTTTTGTAGTGGGGAGTGGTTGTCACAATAGCTCATGCATATAAAAATCACACGGCATGATTAGTTTTTCTTTTTAATTGCTTATGTTGTGCATATGAATCAATTGTGGGGTGTGGAGAAAAGGGGTATAGGGTATGGAGTGAAGATTCAAATTGATTAGGGATATAAATGTAGTGAGAGAGTTAGTTTTGATAACAGAAATTGAATTGAACATGTGTTTCTGTTGGAGAAATAAAAACAAAATGGTTTAGCTGTTGAACAAGAAAGAAAAAGTTGACATAGGGGACCCAAGTTTGTCCCTCAATATCTCTCTAATGTGCTTTTCAAACTTCTTTTATTTTTTCTTCCACTTTTGCAGTGAGTATATATGCCATAAAAAGAAGAGAAAGGCACAAGAATGAAAGAGGTAGTGTTTGGTTGTTTTATTTGTTTATTTTTGTCTCTCCTTTGTCATTGTACAAACCATGATACCAAGTTTGAAAAAAAGGTAGAAAACTCCCTATCTATTATTTTGTCCCTTTTTTTTCTTCTTTTGAACAATGCCAAGACCAAGTAGCTAACAAAATGACGAAGCTAACACGTCAAATGTGGACCTATGTTATGTGTGGACCAATGTGGCATCTGATAGGTATTTATGCATGTTATGCCTTCAACATTTTAATATTAAGAAAAAGACAAAGTGGTGGAACTTGTTAGAGAAGTCTCACCTTCACTGATCACCAAGCCGTATTCCAGAAGAAAAAACTGGAGATTTGAAACATGAAAGGCCCACAGACCAAAAAATAATTGTAATATATCAAAAGACCGAAGGGTATTGGATAGAAGTAGATTTGTGTTGGTAAATAAAGGGTATTATGGGCATGTTTGGAATCACAATAAGTTTCGTAAAAACCACCATGATACTATAATTTTGTTGAAGTTTTAAATTGTAATTTTTTTTGAGGGGAATTTTAAATTGTAATTTTATTACAATGGCACGCTGTAATTATGGTAAACTCAAGCTCAATTCAAATTCAAATTCATTGGATGGTTAAGTTCTATTATTGATCTTATCGAATAGTGTTGACATCCAATACTTTTTGCATTTTCTCTCCTCTCAACTCTCTTATCTTGTGTGTTCTTTCTCCTTGCTGATTTTAAGCTTCCAAGTTCCAAGCGTCCCTTTGTGTTGAACCAAGACCATACATAGAATTCTCTCATCATCCTTTCCAATACATTACCCTCAAAACTATTTCAGGAGAAGTGCAACTATAAAAACTTTAATTGGACGGAGATGATAGGATTATGATTTGCTGCTGTAAATATTACACGCAGTTGCACGCTGTAGCACATCTCAACTGTATATATGAGATCCGTCGGTCTAAATTTAATCACACTTTCACGCAGCAAAATAATCTCAGCCATCAATTTAAAATTGAATGGCCTGGATCAGTTACAGCACCCTGCTGTAACAGCAGGGAATCTGATTCCAAGATGATATGAGAGGAGTTAGAAAGAGGAGGAAGCGGAGGGAGAATAATTAATAAATATATGTAAGGATATATTATATTTTTTGTATGATTTGTTCATGACCAATTTTATGTTAAAAAACTTTGTAAGATTTTGAAGTTTTGTCCAATCCCTTTAAATATAACATTGAACAAAGATTTTTAGAGTTTCTTTTTCCATCCTCCAAGCTTCTCATCTGTCCTATATTTTGGATTTTATATTCTAAAATAAAACGTGTAAAAATGTTCGAAATACCCTCCACAAACACTCCATGAAATAGAGAGCGTGCGAGAAGCTTGGGGTGAAAAAAGAAACTCATATTTTTATCTTATCATACCTTACATTTTTTCCAGATCAAATGACCCGAGTTTGGGCTTGTTTGATGTTAAAATGGGGCCTGAACTAGTTGGGCCAAGCAACACAGGTTAGTCTTGTTTTTTTCTTGAGAATTTCTTTTTAGACCCCCTTATTATCACTAAGACCCTCTAAAATTCTATTTTTACCTTTAATCTATTCCTCCGGTAGATATCTCCCGGAGGGTTTGGGAGTCATCTCCTGCTGGCGTCTAATTACATGAAAATACGGGAATATACGAGAGGGTAATCTTAAAAATTATACTAGAAGTTGATCTATTGAATTTTAAAAGAAACAAAAAATTAAATGAAAGTTTCCTGGAATATTAATTGAATGTTTTTTGGTACAAGAATTCTAAATGAATTTGACAGAAAGAATTTTAAATGATTATTACTAAACACTTTTAAAAAAAAAAATACAACTAGCAATAGAATTTCCAACACTTAATACTCCTGAAAGGTTAGGTAGAATATGAATTTTGATTCCGTGAAAGAGAGCAAAATACAAAAAAGGAAAGCAAAGAAGGACAAAAATTGAGGATGTGCGCATGGAAGGTACACGTAACGCAATTAGCGCAAGATATGTCGTGGGGTATATGAAAGCTATGCCTCATTTCTTTCCTCGTAACCACGTTCTTACCTTCAATGCCATAACTATTTTATGAATATGATCAACCTCAAAATGTTTCATACGCATATTAAAATAACTTGAGAATTAATTAATGAATGCATGCATCACAAATGAAAGACACAATAATTCATTTCAAATAAAAAAGGAATGTTGACTAGATCGTTTCATGGGACCAATACCATGGAGTTGGCGTTCATCTAGATCAATCAATTGATTAAAAATATCAATCTAAAATGTCAAAGGATAAAGTCCCAAAATCTTACAAGTTACTAGTACAATCCTAATTCCTCAAAATATGCCATTTATCCAGGATCACGATGATATAAATATACGATGATAATAATAATAAGGCTTAATTGCAGTTTTAGCCCCCTAACTTTTTCAAAGTTGCGATTTTGGTCCCCTAAGAAAAAAATACAAAACAGCCCCCTAAGTTTTGCAACTGTAACAGTTTTGGCCCCCAAGACTGATATTGACTCAGTCTACGCTGACGTGGCACCCTAAGTGAGGTGCCACGTGTTATTTTTTTTTATTTTTTTGCCTTGGGGGCCAAAACTACTACAATTGCAAAACTTAGGGGGCTGTTTTGTAGTTTTTTTTTCTTAGGGGGCCAAAATCGCAACTTTGGGAAAGTTAGGGGGCTAAAACTGCAATTAAGCCTAATAATAATTAATTGTAAGTTCCTTAAAAAAATGTGAATTTTAGGGTGAGGTTCAATTAAGTCCCTCATCAGTGGACCATCTAAAAACTACATTTTTTTGTAGAAATAAAAACTACTGTTAGATTTAACCAACATTTTAGATTTGTTGATAATTAAAACGAAAACATGAATACATTTGCACACACAATTCTACCTCTATCTCTTCCATCTTCTCCACCCCACCAAAAATATGTAGATGTTTTCTGAAGTTGTTTGCAAACGGTTGACTTGATGAGAAGAGGTTGTACAAGTGAAATCCATTTCATTTGGCCCTTTTAATTTTGTTTGTGTTTGAGTGGTAATGGAAATTTAAAATAAGCAATTAATTGAATTTAAACACCCGGTCTAAAACAAAAAAGCAATTGCAGAGAACAAAGATGGGTTTCCATTTCCTTCATTATTATTGAGAGAACAATCTAATAGTACGATGGTGTGGTCAACTGATTAACATCGATTGAGAGGTATATTATGCAAAATTTCGGTACAACCTAACGGTGTGATGGTGTTCTCTCAATTGATGTTATGTTCTACAAGTATATTCACCCTGATTTTGTGACAAGTTTTTCATGCAGAAATTTGGTACGATGAAGGGGATGGGAGAAGAGATATGCTTCTTAAAATAAATAAAAAATTGAGACATTCAAACAGAACAATGAAGAGGAAGAGAAGGCACTACAGTGTGTAAATGTATTAATGTTCTCATCTTTGTTTTCAACAAATCTAAACCATTAATCAAATCTAACGGTAATTTTTAAGTGATCCACCGGTGAGGGATTTAATTGGACTCTCACCCTAGAATAAAAATAAAATAAAATAAATCATAAGTTAAGGCAAAAGAAAAATAGTAACACTAACACAACACCTCCTCAGTGTACACACCACTTACATGGAAACATTTATTTATTTATTTTATTATTAGAACAGAAAATGCAATAACCTTTTTTATTTATGAAAAGACGAATTAGGCATTGTTTAACTTATTATTTTTTTTAGTTTAAAAAACTAAAGTTAAAAATAAAAACTTAAAAAACAAAGTTTTTTTTTGATTGGATAAAGTTAAACTTGCTAGGTAATTATTGTTATATTTTAAATTAAAAGACATTTCTTAATTGAAATAGAATAAAAATAGGTAAAATTATAAAAGATTTCATGCTTTTGAAAAGTTAATCTCAATTACTACTACTTTGTAAAAAGGCAGTCAAGAAAATAAAAAACAACTTTGTAAAAATTGTTTCTTATACCTATTTTTTTATACATAGTCATAACTCATAAGTTCTTTCCATAATTAAGAGTAAATTTTTTTTACTATTTGGTCAAACTTGTTCTTTGAGTAAAAAATAAAGGGATGAGACTAAAGACAATGAGAATGGAAAGCGTTAATATAAGTCCAAAGCAACATAATCGAGATTCAAATGATGACCACCGAGTGTGTTTCAAATATGTATTGTAACTGACAACTACCAATAACAATAGGACACAAAAAGAGAGGCAGAATCCTCGCTGTGTCTTATGTAACCACATCCTAGGTACGGTACGTAATAGGTTGTTACATATAGAAGAAGACATGTATATGTAGTATATGCTTGAGGTTGTTGTGTCTTTCTTTTCACATAATTATGGTTTGTGAAGTGGAGGAATCCTCATCCACCACGGTTGAGCTACTCAATATTCATTCCTCCTCCTCCTCCTCTGCTGAATCCAGCTTCCGTGAACTCGACGATGCATTCTTGCAGGTTAATCAATCAATCGTCACTCCTCATCTCTTCATTTCACTCACTATTACTATCACCATAATTATTTATTCTTACATGTTTAATTTCTGGATGAGGTCATTTGTTCATTATACTAGCAATTAATTTTGTTTTCTCATTAATTTACAGACTCAAACGAGAATATGGTTAGGAGAAGTTTTGCAGATAAGATTAGATGACCAACTCATTGTATCTGAATTACTTGCTGATGGAGAATTGCTGTAAGTATATCTGCTTTTTTACCTTTTATAGATATTTTTAGACATATAGTTATGTTTGCTTTCCATTTATGGGCAGGATTGATTTTAGAACAACTACTAGAGTTGAACTTATTTTAAAAAGAAAAAAAAATAAATTTCATTATTTGTGTTTACATATAGTATTTTAAGTGTGGTTTTAAAGATATAATTTTGGAGTGCAAACCAAACAAGCATTAGATTGATACTCATAGGCATAATAACACGCATGTCCACACGAAAAATTTATAATATTTGCTTAAATGCAAAATGTATAGCTATCATACATGTGTTGACTGATTAGTAGAAAAACTAGCAAGTATCCTGTTCACATTCTCAATAGTCAGGGCTTAAAATTTTACTGCGATTCAGGTTTTTAAGAACGTAACGTCCATCAGGGTAAAAATAATTACCATGTTATAGTTCTACAACAAGATTCAGATCACTTCCTCATGAAAGAAATTAAGGGGTGGAACTAGTTTCTTGTTCTGATTAGAATTTAACCCCAAAAGGCGTTAGACAAAAATTAAGCTTATGCATTAGTATTATACATTGCTTTGAATCTTATTACAATTCAATTGGTTTGTAGGTTTGAAGTGTCAAAAGTGATGTGGAAATTGCTGCTGGAAAAGCATATGGAGCTTAGGCACATAAAATCATACAAAAGTCACCCATTTGCTTCTAGGAGGAATAGTGGGATGTATAGGCCTTATTCTAATGTTGATTCATTTCTGAAGGTAAGTTATTATTGACCATTAAATCATATCTATGTTAGTTTGAAATCTATGATGTGTTATACTGAATTGCTGATAATGACTTTTTGAGAACTTCTCTTGATGGTAGACATATGAATACAAGAAAGACAAACTCTGAAACATACTTTTGTGTTTGTTTATACTTTATATTTTCAAGTTTTGCAGGTATTATTAATTGGATATCTAAATAATTACAGTTTCTTTTGATGTGTAGATTTGCAAAATCTTAGGGTTGACTGGAGTTGATCTGTTCACTCCATCAGATGTAGTTGAGAGAAAAAATACTCGAAGAGTTTGTATATGTATTCGCTCGTTCTCAAAAAAATCAAGGTCTATGAATGTAAATGTAAGGAAGTTTCATGATATTTCTCGTAATCTTAATTTACTTGCCCTTGTAATTTGTTCTGTAGTTTTGTCTAATATAACGTCGTGACAGGTTCCAGATTTTGATATTGTGACATGTATGGTAGCCATGCCCAAGGATATGGTTAGATGCATCCGCAGAAGCATAGAATTGTCTCAAAGTATTCTCGGAGATTCTTCTAATCATCACTTCCAGAACCATCCGAGACGAAAATCTAGTCAGGTCCGTCCTTAAGTTCACTAACTAATTAAAAAAACATTAAATTTGAACTCAACTGTCACCTATCTAACTCTTTTAAGACTTGAATGTCATGTGTAGGAGGTTATATTCTTACCAAATGTTTTTAATTCCAACTTAACCCAAAAATAAATGTAAATAAATTGCTATGTAAATTCCATCCGTGCCTTGTGCATGCTTCTACCAAATCATTTTGCAACTTCTATATCTAAAAAGCTTTATGCTTCTGCTTCTGTAGGGTTACTCATTTACAAGCTCCAATAGAGACTACCTGACATATTCAGACCCTGATAATGACACGGATATCATGCATCCATTTCCTCAATTATATGACTTACCTACTGATGACTTCTATGATTACAAGTCAGAGCTAAACTACAATATACCATCTCTAACAGGTGAAAGTGATTTTATGTCCGAAGATTTAGATCAATTGGATATTCAAAATCAACAGAGAAATGAGAATTCTAATGACGAGTTGGAAATCTTATCCTCAATGGAATCTTCGGAATATAATGTAGAGGAATCTTCGGAATACAATGTAGAGCATGAACATGATTGCAAGCCGATTGATACGACATCTCCTTTGGATACTAGAGTAGAGCAAGTCCAAGAAAGTAGGACCACAGACTTTGATTTCTTGGATCATGTTTTATTAAGAAACAATGCTTCTGTCGTCTGGACTCCTATGAGTACGAATGACAAAACATCAATTATAGATGCTACATTGTATGCAAAAAACAAAAGGGGCTCTGATATGGTTGGTGAAGTAAATAGTAAACCAAATGTACATCAAAGTGCTAGCTCTCACGGTTCAAACCCAACTCCACAATCTATTGAAAGTGGTAGATGTTTTGATCTTTCTGATAATATGGAGGTTCTGCAAGTAGCTGGCATGAGCTGTTCAACAAGGGAACCACTGAATTTGGAAGATCTATTTGATACAGAGAACAATGTCCAGAACATTGAATCCTTTAAATCGCACAATGACAAAAATGATCAATGGGACAAGATAAAAGAATATGAAGCTCAAGACATAAAATGCAAGGAAGTGGCATATGGTATCACTTCCTGTGCAAGAAATTCATATTCTGCAAATAAATTTGAGGAAATCGAGCATTCATTATATTCTCCTGACTGTCACTTCTGCAATACTAACTCTTCAGATAGAGATGCACCTCATTGCAATGAAATTAGTTCAACTATACTGGAAAAGTCTCTAGCAGATGAAGGCATGGAGTCTCAAGTTGATTCGAGGTGCTTGGATAATGCTAGCTGCAACCAACCCGGGGAGCTTCTGTCCTGTCACTCTTATTATTTGCCTGAGTTTTGTAAATGGGATCAGAAAGGAAAATGTGCTATGACATCAAATAGAGTGAAAGATAGCCAAAGTTCCTCATATTTTTTGGAAGATGGCTCTCAAAAGGAAAACACACCGTGTAAACAAAAGGATTCCGAAGTCTTGATGTCTAAGGTTATGTTGTTCTGCGTGCCAAACGAGGAAGGTATAGTTAGTGCAGCTGCTATTAAGTTGGGCAGTGATGGTAAACTAAACAATGGTTGTCTGGATCCTGAACCCGATGCTCTAGGTGTAGATAAATGTGAAAGATGTCTCACTCAAGATGATGATACTAACGATTCCTGTGACGAAAGTGTCACAACTCAAGACATTGGCGATGGAGGTCAGAGAATACTAGATATGATAACCAATGATGCTGTAGCTCTTACTAACTGTGATGAAGATTTGTCTCACATTGGATGTGGCAAAACAAATCAAAGCTCCAAACTTGCATGCAATGATGCTCATCAGCCATGTCAGTGCTACGAGGATCACATTTACCATCCAGAACATGCTGACATGGTGCGTATTAATGTAAGTGTAGACTTTTGATCCTTTAGCAGGAATGCTTATGTTAACTCATTTCTGTATGCAAATTGAATCTGTCTTGTAATTTTGTTATGTAGGAAGAAGTAAAACTAGAAGATGAGAGTGTGCACTCTTTCGAATATTTAGATGAAACAGAAGAAGGCAGTGTAGAAATACCAAAATTAAAACCAAAAAAGAAGCTACTGTTAATAACAGTCATGGGTGGTGCCGCCGCCGCTGGTTTATTATTCATGTTTTTGAATCTAAGGTTTGTGCACAGAGCTTAGACCTATTTTTTAGACTATGAGATAATGCTGCTTTTGTTAGTCCATACTTCGTCCATTTGACTTTTTATATTTTGTTTTGCAGGAGGAATGTTGGAGAAAAAGTTGCACAACCAAGTAAAATATCAAGTCATAAAAACAAAGAGAAGGTTCAGAAAAACTCAACGCAGAAAGCAAAAAGGATAAGTCAAACAAAAGAGGTTTATCCAGCTGAGAATCTCCTGTTAAAATGATTCGGGTTTAGGTCTTTTATATACAAATAATAATAAAGGTTAAAAAGGCATTAGATTTTTTTTTTTTTACTAGATTCAATTTTTTAATGAATTTAATAACTATTCATTCTGCGTTCCCTTTAATACAATTAAAACACACAATCATTCAGGAGCCATTAGATGTAGTAAAACTACCACTGTGGGATCATTATCT
>Ga0228710_1001752_pt1 | contig 33216 bp, 30 predicted proteins | sample MedpolnodulmetaG_FD_177995 | JGI IMG/M metagenome (GOLD analysis project Ga0228710, IMG submission 177995) | Root nodule microbial communities from Medicago polymorpha collected in Santa Monica, California, United States - pink nodules | ecosystem: Host-associated > Plants > Roots > Nodule... | reverse complement strand
CTAAAAAAAAAAAAAAAGAATAAAATCGTTGTCCCGTGAACTTACTTGATTCAGTTGGTAGGGACATTGCATAATTTGTGCAGGTGCTGAGCTCTAACACTAGACTAATCGACCCTACTTCTCCATATTTAATTGTGTGAGCTCTAACACTAGACTAATCGACCAAAAAAATTATTTTATAATCAATTTCTTTTTTATTATTAAAAAAATCTTTTAATATACGTGTGCGTCAATAAACAATTCATTTATACTTGTGATCATATTAGAATTCCTCTAATTACAAATTGTTGCCTACTAGTTTTAGTTTTTCATCTCCCAAAATTTTATCTAATAATTGTGTGGCTGGATTTCCCAAAACATAAATATTACATAATACATAGACCAAAGAGAAATACTCATTCGATCATAAATCAAAATAAAATATAGAGATTTTTTTTTATGATGTGAGTTAATTATTTTTATTTATTTATTTATTTATGTATGTGTCTTAATATTTTTGATTTGGGTTTATGAGTATCCTAGACCCCAAACCAAGAGCAAAATAACAAGGGAAATGTTAGCATGACGAAATAATAAAACCTTGATCCAGTTATCATGTACCACTGCTAGTCCACTACCAGTACTTTTCCTCCTGATATCCCACGATTGCAACACAAATAAGTCAGTTTCTCAAGAGAAAAAATAGCAACATAGACAATATCTTTATGCACCTATTGCACCATAGGCTCAAGAGTTTACAAACAAGTTTTTTTGGTAAAAAAAAGAAAGTTTACAAAAACATGATCGTGTGTATGCACAAGCTAGGGCAAAATAAAACTTTTTTCTTCTTCTTGGGAATAGTAAACTTTTAGAAAAAGTTAGCATTCTTTTTTGAAAAAGTTAACATCTTCTTCTACCTTTCAAATACGCCAGTTTGGGTGTTGATATATACAGTTACGAACTTCAACTCACTTTCAATGGCGGAACCACCTCGTCCATCAAAGCGCCCTAAAATCACCAGGTTAGGTTTCCATTTTTTCTTCTTACCTCACAGCTTTTACTTTTCATCTTAACTCATTCTATGTTAAGGTAGTAGATTATATTATTTTTTTACTTTTGTTTGAATTTCTAAAAATGATTTTTATGAAAATTTTACTCAAAAAATCATACATTTTTTCAAAACATGTAACGAGAAGTTATACATTTTAAGTATTTTTTGAAATTTTATTATCTAAAAAAAGTTTTAGCAAAATGGTGAAATGCTTACAATGACTTTTTAAGATAAGCTGATTAAACCAGTTTTTCGTTTGAAGCTTTCTTTAAAAATTTCTTTGTTAAATAACAAAAATATGAAACATTATAAAAATCACTGTTATAAGAAGCTATAACAACCAGACCTTGAATGTTAACTGTTAAGTAGTGGGAATCATTAAAGTTGGAAATATGAACTTGATTTTCGTTATTTTTTTTGTTGGAATTGTGGAGATGTAAAAATAAAGAAGAAAATGAAGTAGAGGGATGATAGCTCCCACATTGCATGGTGAGTTTTTATTTTTGTAGTTTGTGATGTAGACAAAATGACAAACACCACTTAAATTTGACATACTTGAACTCTCTTATAGAGGAAAGTCAATAAATGTTTTCTCTCAAACATTGGAAAGTGTGTGCTATTAACACTCCTTGCATAATTGAGACATTTTAAACTTTGAGGAAAAAGGGGATTTACTAGGTATCCTTAAAATCATCCTTAGTTTAGAAGTGAGATTTTTCTCATAGTCAAATATCGGCCATGGCGGATATTGGTGGGGGATTTTTTGGAAAACCACCATGGCCAATTTGTCATGGCAGTGCCATGGCGCCTTTGTCGGATATAGCGGCGTCATATGTCGGATTTTTGACTTTCCACCATCAATATCATTGCTTAGTGTTCTGCTTTATGCTCTACCCTATGGTGATTAACTAAATTAAAAATGGGTCTTGCTAACCGGTGCCCTCAGGGCAATGGTTAATTAATCTACAAATAGAAATATTGTCTTGGAAATATAAGATGTTACTTTTGATAAAGTAATGATTACACAACTTTTTCATGCAAACTTACTTGTTTTATATGCTTAACCATTGCCCTTGGGGCACTAGTTAGCATTCTCCATTAAAAATTAATATTTGATGATTAATATTGAAATGGGGAATACTCTCCCCCAAATGTTTTTTGCTAAAAAATGAGATAATGGTTGTGATGATGGAGTTGATGATTTGAACTTTGTTTCAGGGGGGAGGATGATTATATGCCTGGAAACATTATAGAGATCGAGTTATATAACTTCATGACATTTGATTACCTAAAATGTAAACCTGGGCTGCGATTGAATCTTGTAATTGTTCCCAATAGTTCTGGAAAGAGTTCTCTTGTGTGTGCAATTGCTCTTGGCCTCTGCGGCGAGCCCCAGGTTGGTTTGTGTTTTCCCAACTTGAACAGACCAAGGCTTCTCAAGAGTTTAGTTTTGAACCATATCATATGACAACTTCATTTTCCGCAGTTGCTTGGGCGAGCCACAAGTGTTGCAGAATTTGTGAAGTGGGGAGAAGAATCTGGCCACGTTAAGCTTACCTTAAGAGGGGAGCATAAAGAGGATCGCATTACAATTATGCGTAAAATCAATATCAGCAGCAAGTCCGAATGGTTTTTAAACGGTAAGATTTTTAACACACTAGATGCAGAATTTTATTAAATGCTACTATCATTTTGACAGCAGTTGTTAAGTCTTTTGATTGATGTTAACTGTAGTAGAAATGTTTTAAAGATTTGATTTGATGTATAAGCTGGATATTTCTATGTATGTATATGCTTAAGAGAAAAAAAAGTTGCATGTGTGAACTGCAAATAAAGTAAAATATTATTATTTACAAATTTTATGTGATATGTCAATGTGTTCATTTCAGGAAATATTGTGTCCAAAAAGGATGTGGCTGAAACCATTCAGAGGTTTAACATCCAAGTAAATAATTTGACTCAAGTAAGTTTCTTACCTGCAATCAGGATAGTTCATGCTATACTTATTCTTCGTGTTGTATTCTATAACTTTTGCTTCTGTAACTCGCCGAAGCACCTTCAGTTAGTTACAGTTATTCAGTTACGTTAGTTGCAGTTCATCAATAGAACTCTATAACTGGCTCTAGCTTTTGGTTTAGCGGTACGAGTTTGAACTTTCATTTTCATCAATGCAATTTCATTCATTTTATCTTCTGTCATAAATTTCGAGCTTCCTTCCCCCTAAGTCACATGACAGATGTGGATATCTACTCTCCTCCGGGACTGTGAGCGAGTTCGATTTGGTTGATTTCTACAACCTTCCTTTATGGCGTGCAACTTAAGGGATAACATCATCTCCTGCGAGTTCTACCTCGCTTCTGTAACAACTGCTTGAGCTGAACAACCTCGTTCAACTGAGATCACACCTCTTGAATTCTTAATTCCGTCCTAGGATCCATTGTGGCTAGTGCTCTACCAATCAAGCTTAAGGAAATCTAGTGCTTTGATACTATTGATAGGTACCAAGAAACATGGTAATGGAAATAAGACTATTTCCTTATCACTGTGAACAGAATCTATATCAGAATGTGGTCATTGGGCATGGAAATACAATAGAAATTGTAGAAAAACTTGAAAATCAAAGATGTTTTAGGCAAGTTCGAGAGTACATAGCTCTCTTTAGAGTCCATCATTATCCAGCCTGCTATCTAGGCCGTATAGTATCTTGAACTTCTATGAATTTCCTGCATCCCTCTATCCATGTTTTGGGCTTCATAGCTTCCAGTGATTAAGTTTTTTTTTTTATTTATTTTTTTTTATAATTTTTTGAATGTTTTGACTTTCGAGGAATATTGCTATAGGTATTATGTTAATTGTGATGTTCAAATCTATGATGGGCTAATACTTTGTTTTTCTCTCTATCTTGCTGAACTACTTCTTTGGGATCCTTGGATTTTTGGTAGTTTTTACCGCAAGATAGGGTCTGTGAGTTTGCAAAGTTAACCCCCGTGCAACTTCTGGAAGAGACCGAAAAGGCTGTTGGTGATCCACAGCTTCCTGAGCAACATCGTGCACTAATTGATAAAAGTCGTGCATTGAAGCATGTTGAACTCGTAAGTTCACCCTTTACTAAGGAATGATGGAAATCTCCTTGCTTGTAAACTTCATGACCAATTTACTAATTCTGTTTCAGTCTCTCAAGAAAAATGAAGGAACATTAAATCAGTTGAAGCAACATAATGCTGAATTAGAGAAGGATGTTGAATGTGTTCGTCAAAGAGATGAACTTCATGCCAAGGTTAACTACTGAGTTTTGTTGATCACAATCTCATGCTTTGTTTGAAGGTTTTGTGTATGCCAGGCAATGTAGACCCTTTGTTGGGGATTTCTATTCCTTTTCTGATATGCTTAGTTCATCCTTTATTTTTCTCGCATAGGAAGTTTTCTGATCCTCTTGCATTGAAAGTTCAACGTCTTAATGTTTTTTTTTCAAAAGGAAAAGATAAACAATACTCCTATTACCAGTTTTGTAGGCAAAATTAATGGAAAAGAAATTGCCATGGCTGAAGTATGATATGAAGCAGGCCGAATATCGTGATGCTAAGGAGCGTGAAAAGACTGCTGCAAAGGAATCTGCGAAGGCTAAGAAATTATTAAATGAACTTAAAGAACCTATCGAGTATGCTGACCTTTCTTGCTTTGTTATGTGTTAGTAATTGTTTAAATTTTGATCCTCTTAGAATTTGAATTGCTAGATGAGAAGGCTGTTTATACTTTAGCAAGGGTAGAAGTTCGGGGAGGGACGGGGGGTCTTGACTTTCAATCAAAAGCATAATAGGTTGTTCGATTAATAATTACAGAAGTTGGGAAAGAAAACATGTCTTACTCTATATCCAGGAGGAGGCTTAGTATAAGCCTCAAAAAGCATGATTTAAATAAAATGAATTCACAATCTAGCAGTGATGTTATTTCTCATTTTAAAAGGATGCATTTATTGAATTATCACATCAATTAACTTATGGCCATGCTACTATTGTTATGATATTTAGCTGAGGATGGTGTATCCTAAAAGATCCGCGACTATATTACTACAACGAGAACATGTCTGTGTGGCAAACACCTCCTCTTTGTTCAGACATTGTATGATAAAATTATAATTTGTCATGCTTTAACAGGAAACAAAATGATGAGAAAGATGCATTAGCTGAAAAATGGAGAAAGGTTAGCGACCGACTAAATGAGAATGCAAATAAGAGAAAGGGACTATTGGAGAAAGAGATCCTAAACTGTAAGGCATGCTAAGAGATGACTAAAGTAAGTTAGTAATGCTAGGAATAATTCCTATTTTTGATTTCAGCTCACATTTATATAAATAGGTTTACAACCCTTCTCATGGTTAATGAGAAATATTCATTTTCAAGTGCTTTCTCTCCCTAGTGAAAGCTATTCTTCCGTAATAAATGAGTGAGAGGCCTAGGAATAATTCCGCAATCTTTGACAAAATTTCGGTAATAACCTATCAATCCCAAAAACACTCTCAGCCCTTTGATGTCTTTTGGAATTGGCCACTCCTCGGAACATTTGACCTTCATTGGTTCTCTTGAAATGCCTTCACCTCAACTCTGTTCATTTAGTTATAGTTGCATTAACTGCCTAGGAAATATTAATGGAGACTAGATTCAATTATGGTAAACCCAAGTATGTATACTCTAATACCATTGTTATCACTCCAAGTACCTGTGATGAATGTTTGTTACTAACTTTAGCCGATATTATACTTGCAAAAATTGTTTATGCTTTTGGTACTTAGCTTTGTAAAATTGATTTTTTTTCTCCTTACCAGAAAAGACTGGTAGATGAAATTTTGGACTTGGAAAGTTCTGCTAATGAAGTGGGAGAGAATAAGTCACTAGCAGAAAAAGAAAGAAATCGTAAAAATTTCTCCTTGAATAATTGTAAAGACAGGTAGAAGTTGGACAAAAGTTGTTTTTCTTCAGATTGGTTACTTGTGTTAATCTATTGTTTAATTCTCTATTGTAAAATTTTCAGGTTGAAGGAAATGAGTAAAAAAAGTTACAAGCGTTTACTTGCGTTGCAAAATTCTGGGGTTGAAAAAATATTTGAAGCTGAAAAATGGGTCCAAGCGCATCGTCATGAATTCAACAAGGAGGTTTATGGCCCAGTTTTAGTTGAGGTATACATATATATGTTTAAATTGTGTTTTCATAGCCTTTTTTGGTCTTCGTACTTGGTCCATTAAATTGTTGAGTGAATTTACAGGTGAATGTCCCAGATCAGTCTCATGCTAAATATCTAGAGGGTCAAGTTGCTTGGTACACTTGAAAGGTACTCTCCTAGACATCTAATTATGGTATCTTTTTTCGGTGTAAAGTCAATTTCTTGCCGAACTTTTCTCTACCCTAATACCATGGAAAATATGGCTATATTATTTTAGATTCAGATATTTTGGAGTTTTAGTTTTTTAGCCCCATACTTTATTCTTAAACTTGATTTTTGCCTCAACGTTGGATCTTGCAATTACATTTTGTTTCTTACTTTTCCAAGATGCAAAAGTTTCCTCCAACAAGTACTCATTTTGTTTCTTACTCTCGTTATAGGCGAGCCTGTCCAATTAGCATGAGTAACCAACTATTGGAGTATGTCCTATATCTTCATAAATGAGACATGTTACTGGATATACTAACAATTACTGTTAGAAATCGTGGTTGGGCCTAACACAATCCCACAAAACCGGCTTGCAAGGTGATGATTGCCTCCTTTATATAAACTCTCATCAAGAGTCTCATCTATCCGATGTGGGACTTGGGTTTCTCCCAATACACCCCCTCACGCCCAGCACTCTTTCGGCTTGGTGCGTGAATAGGTAGGTGGCCCTTGAATTCGACAAGCTCTGATACCATGTTGAAATTTGAGGCCTAACTTATCCTTACAAAACCGGTTTGTAAGGTGAGAATTGCCTCCTCTATATAAACTCTCAAGAGTCTCATCCATCCGATGTGGAACTTGGTGGGAAGGTCAATACAAAAATTATTCAAGTCTTCTTTAAGAGGAGTCAACTCTCTTGCATCACCATTTCCTGCATGGATATCAGGATCATGTTATCCATACTGATTTTTTATTTTATTTTTCAAATGCAGTCTTTTATAACACAGGATCCTAGTGATCGAGACTTTTTGGTGAACAACCTACGACATTATGATGTGCCAGTTTTAAATTATACTGGTCATGATAGCCAACAAAGAGAGCCTTCTGAAATTTCACCTGAAGTAAGTTCAATGCAGTAGTATTTATTTCCATCTAAGTATTAAATATTTCATCATTGTTGTATCACTCTTACCAGATGGGTGCTATTGGTATCCATTTCCGGTTGGACCAAATTTCTGATGCTCCTGATGCTGTCAAGGAGGTGTTGATTAGCCAATCTAAACTTGATCATTCGGTATGCCTCTTGTGCTTTGTCTGTAGATTCGTTATTTAGAATTACAGGTTGTTGTGAAATGCTCGTTTGAAATCACACCAATGAAAAACAAAGATGTGTGGAGCAAAAGGTAGTGGTAATCCTAGGTCTAAGTGTCTTCAAGCAACAACACACACAAGAGCTAAAACAATGACACAAACACTAACCAAGCATAGAGATAAGCAAGCTTAAAGGAAATAAACAAACACACAAGATGGTAACCCAGTTCGGTCCAATATGACCTACTCTGGGGGAGAGAGCAGCTCTACAATCCACTATGAGAAGATGTTACAAGAGGTTACAAGAAATCAGCCTTTTACCTAATCTCTACCCTTTGTTTCCCTCACCACTCTCATATGAATCTTACTTGAGAATACACAAAGGAAGTTTTGGATCCTTCCAATGATGTAATCTCACTACCCAAGGTGATTACAATGTTTATCCCAACCCTAGAGACCCTCCTTACAAAGATACTCAACCCTCAAGTTCCCCCTTTTGTGAACCCTAGGCCTCTAGCTTCAGCTCTACTTCAAAAAACTACAGAAACCACTTAAATACTAGTCACAAAAGTCCAAAATTGTGTCACGATTTTGACCAATCGCGCCACGATTGTCTCTGAACAACCGTTGTGACCAATCCCTTTCAGGTAAACTTGGTGAGGAAGTTGTTGAATCGCGTCACGATTTCCCAAATCGTGTCACGATTTTCCATCTCAAGAACCAACCTCTCTGCCAATCCAATCGTGTCACGGTGCTTGAAATCGTGACACGATTTTAGGTTTTCCAGCAATCTCAATTTAAAGCCAATATACAACACAGGTTGATTGAAAAATGGTTCAAGCTAATACATTTATGAATGAGGATTGATGTTATTTGGTTATACAATGTTATTCATTTCTTTTCTACATGTTTGCAATTCAGTTTATTGGATCGGAAGAAACTGATCAGAAAGCCGTCGAGGTCCCAAACTTGGGAATTTCTAGTTTATGGACACCAGAAAATCACTATTACTGGTCGAAGTCTAGATATGGAAATCATATCTCAGCAATTGTTGAGCAAGTACAACGCCCGAAACTTCTAGTGAATAGTATGTCACTCTAAAATCATGTTAAACCAAGATATGGATCATGTGATTTAGATTCAAATGCTGGTTCCTTATTGTCTCTCTTTTTACCTTTTGTTGTAATAAAGATTTAAATGTGAGGGACATTGAGAATCTGAGCCTCAAGGAAAGGGAGCTGCAAGAACAAATTGCTTCCCGGGAGGAAAGTATCAAAAGGTTTCAAGATGAGGAGAAAAGATTAAGAAGTCAGGCTGCTAATCTTCGTAAACAGAAGGTAGGCAATAAAAAAATAAATATTTTAATTCGATATACTGATATAAATCTGTCTAGAGATTTTCTCCTAATGAAGGGTACACCATACATGTATTGTTGATGAAAGCTTTAAATTGAAAGTGATCTGTGTTCGAAGAAATTTTTGTCTATGCTAAAGTTTGGAACTTTGTTATTCTTTCTGATTTCTTTTAGGAGGACCTTAGTACGACAGCACTGAATGAGCAAAAAAAACGACAGGCAATAATTAGGCGTATTGGTCAGTATAAGTGATATACTATATTGAATGATATGTAAGAGGCAGATTAACATTTTCCTTTCATACTATAATAATGCAAATATCTTGTTTTGTCCTTCAGAACAAAAGAAAGTGATACTGAAATCGATGGAAGATCAGGATGATTTAGATACTGGGTTAGCGAAGCTTGTTGATCAGGCAACGAAATGTAACATTTTGCGATTCCATAATGCAATTAAAGTTAAGGTGATTTATCTCCGTTCTTTTTACTGCTTAATATCTTCTCAATTGAAACTTTAAGGGATTGGCTTAGTTGATCATGACAAATCTTGTATCTAGTTTGTTGTGGGCTTGAGCTCCATTGTTGGGTTGACGTAAATGTATTTCCCTTCACAAGTGTTTACCGAGCCTGGATGTTTTCCTTGCCTCCATCCAATGCTTTCATTAATAAATAATTCATGTTTATTGCTGGTTTAAATTCTACATAATGCACTTTTTTCTTTGTCTTTGTTAGAAGAATATAGTTTTTACTGTTGATTTTTGGCCAATTGGTAGGATCTTCTTGTTGAAGCTGCATGTTACGGACGAAGTTATGTTGTACAAGGAATGGCTTTCCTTGAATTTGCTGCAAAGGTAATCAACCACATAATATATATGCTGCTCATGCTGCTACATAATACATGTAACTGACTTTATTCATTGCCTATATGCAGCTAGTTTTATCAACTATTTTTCCATCCCTAAGTTCTAAGTTATAGACTTCCATTATTACGTCCGAAAAGTTGAAGTCAAGCAATGAAATGCCACCCTGCATTAGCGCTTGTTGGTTATTGTTTTATAGTTCTAAAGATCTAATAGGCTAAGTTTGTATACAAATTAATATAAAATTTTGGTGCAAGTGTTTAGTTGTTCATATGACAAAGGAAGTCATTAGTCATAGGCCTCATGGCTGATTGTGGCAGCTATGTGATTTTGGCAATGATTCGGTGTTTACAATTATTGGTTTCGTACATTAAAATTGTTGTTAGGTTAGCATCCCATATTTTACTTCAAACTTCCAAACAATGATCAGAGTCAGAGAGTTACATGATAACATAATAAGATTGCAATCACCCCTAGGCACTTTTATCTTACAGTTAGATACAGATAAGAAAAAGTAGAAGGTTTGCTAGTTCAGGTTTCAAATATATATCTGAATAATTTATATTAAAGTACTTATTTAAGTATTTTTATTTCTATTTTATTTGAAGTTTTTTTCCCTCTTTGTTTTGGTGAGTCAGGAAATTAAGAGAAGAGGCAACATCATTTTTCTTTCACAGTTTTAGGCACATAGTTTGATTTATTATATACGCCAATTATGTTCTCTGTAGACCTAAAACTGAGATTTTCTTTAAACCCTTAATCTGACTTTATGTCTCTTGCCCACTGCTGCCTCACCATCTTTTTGCCTCATGCTTCGTTATACTTCCTGGATCTTCATTCATGCTTCTTCATTTCTGTCTCAATTGTATCGCACTCTACTGAATAAGAAGGAGGAAGACATGGGTTCGCAACAGGGTTTCATATGCACTAAAACCCAAAAAAGCCTGTAACGACTCTAAATAAGAGTGTTTTTGGGTTTTGTCTTAAAAAAACCCTACATGCTTGAATATCAGCATGACAATACGATCTGCTCCGCGATCCTTTCCGGCAAACGCGACTTCTATTCACTTATGTGACGCGACGCCACATGCGGTGGCAGCCACGAAATGCGTAGCTCCGGCATGATAGCAGCACTATTTTCTGCTATTGACAATTATGATATCTTTTATATCGGCATTCCCTTTTCTTTAACAATTCTTAGAAATTCCGTGTTGGTTTAGCTCAACCCTAAGCTAGCTCCTGTGGTGAGGGTTTCCGCCACTTGTAGTTACTATTCATTCCATATCACTGTCCAGGTGTTTACATCTCTGTTACTTGCCAACTAGCATTTGTCCACGCTTATGAGTCTTGGTTGTGAGGTGGTGTGACGAGATCCCACAATCGACTAGGGATATGGTCATAGTCCTTATGAAGGTTTGTGCAACCTCATCTCAAGCTAGCTTTGGGTTCACGTAGGTCTTGTCCATGTAACGAATATCGAGGCCTAACTCATCCCTACAAAACCGGCTTGTAGGGTGTGGAGAGCCTCCTCTTTATAAACTCTTCTCAAGAATCCTATTTATCCGATGTGGGACTAAATCCCCTCAAGTGTTGGCCGCTAACACACCCCCTCACGCTTCAGCCCGGCCCAATGGACCTGAAGCATGGACGATGCAAACCCAACGATGGACCCGATAGGCTCTGATACCATGTAACGAATATCGAGGCCTAACTCATCCCTACAAAACCGGCTTGTACAGTGAGGAGTGCCTTCTCTTTATAAACTCTTCTCAAGAATCCTATTTATCCGATGTGGGACTAAATCCCCTCGAGTGTTGGCCGCTAACAGTCCAAATTCTAAGATGGTATCGTAGCCTATTCTAGATCTGCTATTGACAACCTGCATTTGTCCAAGCACTAAATGTATAGTCGTGGGCATGACAGGGTGCGTTGTCTTCACTTTCGGTTTTGAGTACTAGGCCTGAGAGGGTGTTTTGGTAGGAAAGACTGTCCATGAATCCATTTAGGACATGGCCTTTTTGTGGTTTGTAGCAAACTTTTATAAGTCTTTCTCTCTCTACACATTTGAATCAGGTTATTCACTGTATTCTCCTCCTAACCTGTTTTAAATGATTTGCATAGCCAACCTTTTTTACTTCATTGTATTTCATAAAATACAATATGTAAATTTCAGTTTGGTGAATTCCATTTTTTCCTCGGTATAGAGTTCAAGTAACTAGTTTTATCTGCGATCGGCTTGTAAGGTGAGGGGTGCCTCCCACTTATAAACACATTTTCAAGCCACATCTCATCCAATGTAGGACTCTTAACAGCTAGTATTATGTATGATCTCGCGTCTTGCGTCTGTGTTTGGTTTCTACTCTCTCTCTCTCTCTCTCTCTCTCGTATGCATTTTGAATTTTCTTTAGATTGGAGATATGGAGGCCAATCTGAAGCAGCATGAAAATTTTGCCCGTCAAGCATCAGAGCACTTTAATAAATGTGAGAAGCTGTTTTGGTTTTAATTTGTGGATTTTTCAAGATGCAAATTTGTTTCCTAATTTTTTTTTTTTTTTGCAGCTAAGAAAGAAGCTGAAGAATGTAAACAGAAGCTTACAGATTTATTAAACAATGCTAAATCAATTGCCCCTCTTACACCTGACCTACAGAAGGAATTTCTTGAGGTTTGTATTGGATATTCAATTGTTGTTTGCATTCCTTTTCTTGTTTTAAATATTTATGTTTCAATCACCAACCTCGTCCAGAATGTAATGCTTACCGGACTTGAAAATATATTTTGCTGTTTGCAAACGTGATTGATGACTTTGAAGTTTATACTGTCACAAATTCTGGCTTGATGCCTTTCTCATTAATATTCTTTGTATATATAGAGGTTACAACCAAGCAGGTAATTACAACAGATAATTACATGTAATGAGAACAAATCAATTTCTCATTTGTGTTGCCTATTTTATTTTAGAAACAAACTAATAAATATAATTGGGGAGGCTAATCAATTCCTGATTCACAGATACATGAAAGACTATACGATCACAAAAGCATCATTTTCCACGTTTGTTTATCTTCTATTATTGAAAAACCTAAGCAGTCTGTGATGAAAATAAAAGAAAAACATGATGAGTGGGGTAATTTTACATGTATATGACTTGAATACATTGTTACCTGTTAAACATTGTATTGCAAAACAATTTCATTTATCAACACATGTTTCAATACAAGATAACTCTTCTGAAATTGGAATGATTAGAAAAGGAGTAGTCCCTGAATTGTTTAGAGGGTTGTTGATAACCAAAGGCTATTTGATTCAATTGAGTTCTGTTATGTGCTTAAAAAATACATTAATTTTTCTATGTACCCAATACACACTAGGACTGAAAAGTGATGGATTCATGAGTACTTAACCTGGATTACGACTACTATTATTATTAGGAGCATCTGTGTTTTGTCTCCATCACTGAAATGAACAATTTCTTTAGAATACTTTGTTGTGTCGGGTTATATGGAGGTAAAAAATATTAGATCCTCCCTTATAGTAGAGGTAGTCCTTGCCTTACAGGTCGGTTTTGTAAGGCCCAACCCATATTCTAAGATGGTATCAGAGCCTAACCTAGACTTGTTGTTGGGCTTCCAGCGTCGCCCACATTTGAGGCTCTTTGGGGCCAAGCGTGAGGAGGTGTGTCGAAAATTCCGCCATCATTGCGGTCCGCTCCTAGCTGTGTTTCTGCGGCATTTGGCCTGCCTTCATTCCAACCTCCAACACCTTCATTGTTTTGAGTGTGAATGGGTGGATTTAGTCCAACATTGCCTAAAGAGTAGAGATATGACAGTGTTGTGTTTATAAAGCTTTGACAGCCCTCACCTTACATGCCGGTTTTGTAAGGTTGTTAGGCCCAACCCAAAATTCTAATAATATATTTAACTTGTAAGTCAATGGGAACTCTAAACACATTTGGTTTTTTTTCATGTAGATGCCTACCACAATTGAGGAGTTGAAAGAAGCTATTCAAGATACAATTTCTCAAGCTAATTTAATCCTTTTTGTCAATCCTAACATAGTGGAAGAATATGAGGATCGTCAAAGAGAGGTACTCTTGATTGTTGTAATTTTTGTTTGTTATTTCCATGTGCCATCTATATTTACAGTGACTTGACTTTACAGATAGAATTGTTCTTGCAAAAAAAGTCGACGCAGACAAGAAGGAAGCTACAATGTGTCTAGCTGAATTGAAAACCATTAAGGTCTGAAAGTGTTTCTTTACAATGTCGACAATGCTTCTAGTAGCTCTTATTTGCAGCGTTCTTTCATCTTTTTCTATATGCATGCTCACTAATATTTCGGATTAGTTTGGAAATTCCCCCTCGTACCTAAGTTTTAGCAATTATTGTGCAAATGACTTAATGTTATTAGATTGTATAGATTTCATCAGAACAAATTCATTCCCAGACAATGTGTGTGTGTATATATATTTTGCATTTGCGTATGTGGATGCAAAATTATAAATTTGCAAAGTTCCTGATTACCTATTTGGTAAGTTTCATTTGGGAAGATTTGAATAGATCAATCTTTTTTAAAAAAATGTATTTGGAATGGTAAAAAGAGAGAGGCAAAGAACAAACATGTTTTTATTTTTATGTGTTTTGCAGAACATGTTCATGCTTACATATAAATTTGTAATGTTTGTAGCTATTTTTTCTCTAGGTTAGAGAGAAAGGGACTAGAGGTCCAAAATGGATTGGTGGGCCTATGCAGTTGTTCATGTACTGACAGAGTGACAGGAAATAATTTGATCCATCCTATTAAATAAGCTTGCTAGTTCTTCGTGATAAATGTTTAGAACTTATAAGATGAGAGGAGCCAGTATTCAAGTCTAGAGTTGATAGCATGTAGCTAAAGTAGTATTGATGCTATTTCAGAAACCACCTGAGTTGAAGAGTTAATCTTTTATAAAGAATGTGATCACATGGCCCAATTTCTATGCATAGATAATGTGATTTATAGTGTGTGGTCTGCATCATCTTCTTTTGTGTTTCTGGTTCTTGAGAAAAGCTCAAGTCTTTAAGTTTTTCTGCAGGAAAAATGGCTTCCAACTCTCAAAAATCTTGTGGCTCAAATAAATGAAACTTTTAGCCGAAATTTTCAACAGATGGCTGTTGCCGGAGAAGTTTCACTAGGTATATCAAATGATAAACTGAAATTATTTTTATTTGGTCTTCCTATGCGTCCATCCTTACCTATTTTTCTCCACTCCTCAGATGAGCATGATGTGGACTTTGATCAATTTGGAATACTTATAAAAGTCAAATTCAGGTGAGGGTTGTTCTGAACCAGTTATTTTGTTTATTCTCTTCATAAGAACACGCTTTCGCATGGTCACTGTTCATTCTTATTATTGGTTGATGTAACTTCTGGTTCGCAGTCAACTTCAATGTTAAAGAGGGAAACCAAACCTACAACGATTACATAGTTGTTGATTTCAGTCAGACTGTTATGATTAATGTAATCTGCAATTTTTCAATAATGCTAATAATTCGTTATCTTGATTCTGATTCTCATCATAATTTGGGTCGCTTCTAGGTTACAAAAACTAAATGGTTTGTGTATGGTGCAAAATTCTTTAAATTTTCAATTATTTTAGGCCCCAATAATTTCAGAAAATATGAAAATAACCCTTACAAAAAAATGGGAAAAGTAATTGATTATCATCTTCAGTTGTTGTATGTGCAGTGGTTGTCATGTTTCTACCCATTTAATGGTACCAATATCCTAATAAAAACAAAGGAATCCAAAGGAATTTCCGTCTAATATTTACTCTCCCATACCTTACATTCCACTTTCTCTTATTATTTGTTTCTTACAGTATATTTTTATTTTATCAGAGAAAATGGACAGCTTAAAGTTCTCAGTGCCCATCATCAATCTGGAGGGATACTAAAGATTATCTTTTTAGTGCTTTTGTGCTCCCCTGGCGCTCCGTTCACTAACTAGCCTTTAATTTTGGTTTTCCAGGAGCGATCATTTCAACAATTGTTTATCTTGTTTCCCTTCAAGATCTTACAAACTGCCCATTTCGAGTTGTTGATGAGATCAACCAAGGTTGGTTATTGGTTGATGTAAATTCTTTCTGGATTAACGGCACTCAGCACTCAAATGATCTTCTTTGACTATTTTTATCAGGGATGGACCCAATAAATGAAAGGAAGATGTTTCAGCAACTAGTGAGACCAGCAAGCAAGCCAAATACACCGCAGTCGTTTAGAACTTGATATTAAAACTTGATGAATACATGTTAATACCTAATTCAGTAAGTCAAAGACTGTTCATTTTATGACTTCTTAACAAGAGAAGGATAAACAAGGGCTATTTATGTCAACTGGAGGCAAATCACTCGGTTAATGCATGCATAGTGTTCTCGCTTAGAACTGGGGGTTAGACCATGCCTTGTGCGTTGTGTATGAGGTGGGTAGGAAGTGAACGAGAATTGGGCTAGCTAGTGACCCATATAGGAGAATTTTAGGGTCTTTTGCTTGGTCCTAAATCTTCTATTAGGGCCGGCTCCGCCTTGTTCCCCAAGTTAGGAGTGTATAAGTGTTGGATGATGAGTTCTTTAGTTTGGCCATTGGAGTGAACAATGAGGATATGGGCTGAGACCATAGCCCTGTTCTCACAACCCCCAAGCATCAAGCTTGAAAGGATGAAATGCTTAGAGTTATTGGGTTAACTCGGGCCGATCCTTTAGCGCAGTCCACGTAGTATGTATACGAAACACTAATAAGAGCAATATATGTGAGGCAATCAAGCCCGTAGATTTTGAATGTATGCTTGTCATTCATACTAGCTACACAACTAAGGTTGATATTTGCAGGTTTGCAAGTCACTGATGGGCATTTTTCCCCCACATTTGTTCATTTCTAACGCGTAAGTGACGATTAATCTTATGCAGGTGTTTCTTACTTACACCAAAGCTGTTACCAGATCTGCAATATAGTGAGGCATGCAGTATATTGAATGTAATGAATGGCCCTTGGACTGAGCAACCCTCAAAGGGTAATTTCTCCTGCCGAAAACTACATCTATCCCCTTTTTTGCTGTTGATATTGCTTACAGTCATTTTCTCTTCTTAAATCAGCCTGGGCTAGTGGTGATCGATGGAGTATTATCCCTGGACATGTTGGAGAGATTTCATGTTAAAGTAAAAATACACTATGGAGTTGCAGCTATGCAGAGCAGTAGCGCTTATTTAGAATTTTGTATAGTTTTTTGGAGAAAGTTTTAGCCTGCAATCGGGTGAACTTGCTTTTGTTTCGTTGATTGGATTGAATGTGTACCTATAAGAACGTAAAAATATCTTTCCTATTTGTTTTTGCTGTTATGAGTATTAAAACCGTTGTTCCTACTATTGCTTGTACAACGGTGAGGTTCTTTTTCTTCGTCAAGATACAACGGTAAAGTTTGTATTTGTAACATATAATGTATTAATTATATTTATTAGTTGTTTCTAGTTTAACTTTAAATGTATTTTTTTTTAAATTAAACTTTTTAGTGTTTTATATGGGTTTTCATACCATATACTCCTTAACCATGTTATATTTTTTATGCTGTAAAGAATTTTTTTTTCAATCCTATGGTAGGGGGATGCATGACCTAGAATTTGAGTGAATTGCTTAACAATTGAACACTTGAGAGAACTTTGGTGAGACTGAGTGAAGAGAAAGTTTGAGCCTGAAGGATGAGTAATAAATGAGTTGTGTTGCATTTTTTATTGGTTGTTTGTGGATGAAAATGACTCCGAGCATGATGTTTTTTCTCCGCAAGTATGTTTGCTATTTTTAGTGGATACAACCCAAGTTACGTTTGGCGTAGTATTTGAGGTCAAAGATAGATATAAGTGGAGTATCGGATAAAAAAAAAGTGGAGTATTGGTTCAGGCGAAGCTATTCCGTTTTGTGATCAAAATTGGGTAGTTGACGGTAATGCAATTGACAAAGCTGCAGACTTTCCTGAAGAGCTTAACAGCTTTACAATTTTGGAATCCTCAAATTGAGGGTGTCGAATATTAAAATCACTCAAAGCTTGGTAACCACTGTTGATTTACAGCGAATTCTACAAACACCGGTTTTGTTCAAACTGATAGGAGAATCTGGAAATTTGAGACAAATGGTATATGTTCTGTTAGGAGCGGCTATCATATTAGTTTGCAGCAAGTTCTTGCATCGAATAATCATAGAGTAGAAGGCAACTAGAATCAAATCTGGAATATCCAAGCTCACCTAAAGTCAAGAATCTTTATCCAAGCTCCACCAAAAGTCAAGAATCTCTTATGGCGGATTTGTCGTAACTGTTTACCTACAAGGGTAAGACATCACGAGTGCGGCGTTAACTGTCCGTATAATTGTGTTTTGTGTGATGGTGGAATGGAAGACAGCATGCATATCTTTTTTCATTGCTCCAACAACAGATTTTGTTGGCAACATATTGGCCTTTGGACAAGTATTCAACCTGTCCAAAGTGTGAGTTCTTTGATTTTCAAAGTTTCACACAAATTAAGTAAGAATCTTCAAGCTGTGTTTGCTTGCACTATTAGGTCAATTTGGAAGCAAATGAATGATCTGATATGGAGGAGTGAATTAATTTACGGTGGCAGTATGTGCAAGGGGAACAAATCAGTTGGCAAAATGCGCAGGTGTGTCGTAGTGGAACGATGATACAGCAGCAACATATTGCCAATCACACGTGGAAGAATCCGAACAGAGGAAGATATAAATGCAACGTCGATGCAGCGTTCTTAACGGCGACTAATAGAGTTGGCATTGGTATATGCATCAGGGACGATCAAGGAAGCTTTGTTTTAGCAAAAACAAAATGGATTTTACCCATCCTTAAAGTTGATGAAGGAGAAGCTTTAGGTGTGTCATATGCGATAAGGTGGTTGAAGGATTTGCGCATAAATAATGTAACTTTTGTACTTGATTATAAGAGAGTAGTGGATACTGTAACATAATAAGCATTAACGAAAAATGGCACATAGTATTATACAAATTAAAAAAGCGTATCCAAAATTAAAGGATAATTTAAGATGCTAGTTCAAGAGAGCCACAAAAGCAAATCCAAGGAACAAAGAGGTAAGGAGACCAGAACTGGATCCAAACATTGTGAAGCACCCACCATTGTCAGAGTCCGCATTGGAATAGATTTGTTGTATGGCTTGGTTATCTGAATCTGTTATCTGCAGCTTCCTTTGTTGTAATGGCAATATGGCTGGATACATAATAGACTCCTTGTCAAAAGAGTGATCAAGTCCTAGAAGATGACCTATCTGATGCATCGCCGCCGTCTCCAAATCAAATTCTCCGTTCTGCCATTACCACATGTAGTTGTCAGTTGGCAACACCCAGTACTTTGAAGCAATCAGGCGTATCAAACCTGAATTCACATTCGAACCAAGTTTGATAACTGTGTCACCCACCACAACATCATCAACCCCATCGATGTAATTAATATTGTAGAATCCAATCTTAATGTCAGCATCATCGTATGATGTTGTCTCGCTAAAATTTAGGACCCTAGTGGTTTCCGACCATCGTGCGAAGGCATTTCTAAACATTTTGGTCATGTCGAATGGGATTTGGCTCTCCAGAGCAAAAGCATAGGTAAGATATTCTTTTTCCTTACGAAACCACTTGTTTCCTTTTGAAAAGGACATATCATTGGTGAAGCTGTACTCGAAATTCATATCAGGAACACCACATCGCGGTAACAAGATTTGTTGTGAAGTCTCGGTGTTTAGGTAGCCATCAGTAACTTGGAGATTGAAATTTTGTTGGTAGATCTTAATGGCTGAGATTGTTTGTTGGTCTAGAACATCATTGAATGGCCCATATTGTTGGAGGTAGCCGAAATTGTACAAATATTGTTTGATTTGATATAGGCCTTGAATCACTTCGGCTTGTTGCTCTGGAGTAGGAGATTGGGTGATCTTGTCCAATGACTTCTTCAATGCATACTCAGTAGCTTGTTGTCTAGCCTCCTTCAATATTGGTTTGAGAATAGAATAGACTATTTTAGGAGAAAATCTTTGTGAAAGGGTTGTATTGTCAATGATACGGAGAAGGAATAAGAGCAATTCAAATTGATATAACTTCATCATGTTAATCAATGCATAGACTAAGCTGAGTGTATGTATTATATATACAGATTGATGAAGTAATTCCACTTGTCAATGGTCTCCCACCAACTGATAATGAATTATAGAAATATATTTTAGCAGAAAGCAATGGTCTCCCACCGACTGATAATGAATGATCTTTGGAATTTTGCTTCAAATTGTTAAGTTTTTGCCTTTTCTGGTTGAATTTCCTTGCACAGTAAGACAACTTGAAGTTTTAGCTTTGTCCGGTTGAATTTTCTTGCACCATAAGACAACACTGATAATGAATGATATGGATTTTGATCAATTTGGAATACTTATAAAAGTTAAATTCAGGTGTGTTTTTCTGAACCAGTTATTTTGTTTATTCTGTTTCTAAGAATGTACTTTTAAGTGATCACTGTTCATTCTTATTATTGGTTGTTGTAACTTCTGGTCAGTAGTCAACTTCATTGTTAAGAGGGAAACCCAGCCTACGACTACATAGTTGTTGATATCAGTCTGACTATTATGATTAATGTAATCGTTATGAGAGGCCACAGATGGCGAGGGAATGGCCACATTGGGCTACGACTAGCTATGGTGGGACTAAGGATCACAGAATCGTTATGATCTAACAATATTGGCTGCATTAGACAGTGGAAAACGCTGCTCTGAAACAGCGGAATGAGGCGTAGACAGGGTGCTTCTGTACCTGCAGTGACCAAAGTCCCTTCTTCTATATCTGTCTCTGTTATCTCTATTTCTGTTGCTGTGAAAATGTTTCAGCTACTAGTGAGAGCAGCAAGCAAGCCAAATACGCCACAGTGAGTACTACTAACTACTATTACTTGATCTTTTCGGTTCCTTTAATTAAAATTTGATATTAAAACTTGATAAATCCATGCTAATACCTAATTCAGTCAGTAAAAGACCGTATTTTCATTTTTTAAGACTTTTGAACTAAAGGAGGATAAACAATGGCTATATATATATCAACTGGCTGGTGTCACATCACATCAGCTTGAAGAGAAACACTCTTTAATGCATGCATGGTGATCTTGCTTAGACTGATGTCTGACCTAGCCTACGATGAGCCGTTCACTAGGCCTTGTACATTGTGTATGAGGCGGGTAGGAAGTAGATGAGAATTGGGTTAGCTAGTGACCCCTATATATAGGAGAATTTCAGGGTTTCTTACTTGTTCCTAAAGTATATCCTGTTTGCTCCTAAATCTTCGCTTAGGGCATGGGGCCTTGCTCCACACGTTAGGAGTGTATAGGTCTCGGATGATGGGTTCTTTAGTTCGGCCAATGGGCTTAGGCAATAATGACGATATGGGCCAAGTCCATAGCCCGCCAAGAATGAAGCTTGAAAGAGTGAAATGCTGTAAGAGTTATTGGATTAACTAGGGCCGAGCCTGTAACCCAGTACACATAGACGAAACACTAATAAGAGTAATATATGTGAGGCAAAAAAGCCCATATATTTTGAATGTGATGCTTGGCATTCGTTCTAACTAGGAAATGAAGGTTGATCTTTGCAGATTTGCTGGGCTTTCTTCCCCCACATTTATTCATTTCTAACGCGTAAGTTATGATTAATCGTATGTAGGTGTTTCTTACTTACACCAAAGCTGTTGCCAGATCTTCAATATAGCGAGGCATGCAGTATATTGAATGTAATGAACGGCCCTTGGATTGAGCAACCCTCAAAGTAAAATCAATATGATATATTAAAATGCCTTTCCAAGTAAAATCAATATGATATCATATGGTTGAATCAATGTGATCTAATCATGTTCATGCTTCTCTCATCACAAACTACCTTTACTACAAAGAACAATGAAAAGAATAACAATTGGGTACTTTAGGAGACTGCAAAACAAGCCAAGAGCCATCCATTAACTTGTATGGCATCAAGTTATTACCATAAAAATATGTTTAGCAAGTGGCAATTATATTGGGGGGTATTATTGCATGGATGATAAGTAAGGTTCCTTTAATAATTTTTTAAAATGGGTGACAGGCTTAGGGAACTTCATACTCTAAAGGGACATGTAGAATTAGTGGTGAAGCTGAAGGGACTTGACATTGACACAATTTAACAACACTAAACAGTTTAAGGACCTAAAACAATTTTCAAGAAGAGCTGGATATCTTCCTTCATATCTTTGTTTTGGTAACTTCTAGTCCAAGGTATAGATGCACACTTCCATATTTGTGAAATCATTACTAAATGATGTTAATGATTGGGTAAGAAGCAGTGTTTATGGGATAGCATGTGAAATGGATTCTTGATCATCAAGAAGGTATAATAGATGAGTTTTTCTATCATGTCATAATTTACACATGTTAAGAAATCTAAAATAAAAAATTTGTATTGAAACTTGTGCATTTTGTATTAAATATAATACTTTTTAATAAATAATTATTGTTTTTCAATAGAAAATTACAATAAGTGTTTTTAATGGGTTGGACATGACAACATCAATTGTATTGTGTTTGATTATAAAACTATTTCAACAATTTGACAAACCGAAGGCAAACAACATAACAAAAACTAAAATTTTTATTTATCATTAAACCACAACACAACTTTTTGTCCAAAATTTGTAATTGATTACACATTAATTATTTAACTTATGTAAAACATAGACTCCAATCAAAGGATATAATTTAAATACTAGTTCAGCAGAGGCACAAAAGCAAATACAATGGACAAAGAGATAAAGAGGCTAGAACTAGACCCAAAAAGTTTGAAGCACCCACTACTATCATCTAAGTTTGCATTGGCTTTTGTAGAGCTGGAATAGAGTTTTTGGATTGCTAAGTTATCTGAATCTGTTATCTGCACCTTCCTTTGCTGTGATGGCAATATAGTTGGATACATAACAGACTTGTTATCAGAAGAATGTTCAAGTCCTAGCAGATGACCTATCTGATGCATCGCGGCCGTCTCCAAATCGAATTCTCCGTCCTCAGTTGGCAACACCCAGTGCTTTGTAATGTCCAGAATTATCAAACCCGACTTCACATTCGCTGAATCAAGTTTAATAAGAGTGCCGCCGACGACAACATCATAGATCCCATCATCGTTAGTCATATTGTAGAATACAATCTTAATGTCCGCATCATCGAATGATTTCGTCTCTGTGAAATTTAAGACTCTAGTGGTGTTCGACCATCGTGTCAAGGCTTTTCTAAACACGTTGGTCATGTCGAGTGGGATTTCATTCCCCGGAGCAAAACCGTAGGTAAGATTTTTCGTTCCCTTAGGAAACGATATATCATTGGTGAAGTCGTACTTCAAATTAATATCAGGAACACCACATCGTGGTAATGTGATATGCGCTGCAATTTGGTTAGCTTGGATATTGAAATATTTTTGGTAGGCCTTAATGGCTGAGATTGTTTCTTGATCTGGAGTGTTATTGAACGGCCCAGATTGTTCGAGGTAGCCGAAATCGTACAAATATTGTTTGATTTGATCTAGACCTTGAACGTGTTTTGGTAATTGTAATGGAGGGGACGGTTTGATCTTGTCCAATGTCTCCTCTTTAGAGTCCTCGAACTTGTCCTTTATTACCTTATCCCATAGAAAGTCAGCAGCTTCAAGCCCCTTCTTAAACTTCTCTAATGGTTTCACAAATTGAGGAGAGAATGGAGGGAAAGAAATGGAAAGGGTTGTATTGACAATGATAAGGAGAAGGAATAAGAGAAATTTAAATTGATATAACTTCATCATGTTGGTTAATGCATAGACTAGACTGAGTGTATTTATTTATATACAGATGATGAAGTAATTCCACTTGCCAATTTGATAATGGGCTGCGCCAACACTGCAATAACCGGTTGAATTTTCTTGCACCGTAAGACGTTATTATATTTACTACTAGACTCTTGACCCGTGCTATCGCACGTGTCCTACCAAGAAGAAGTTAAACGAATAAGTCGCAACAATGTAAACATATATAATTGATAAAAGTTTTAACAACATTTAAAAATTTGTTCCCTTCTACGACAACAATAGAAACAAAATGAAATGGTAGCATACATAAAAAAAGGTTTGAACTTTAAACATCAAGATACATTACGAAAGACTTCGTGATAAACAACATTTGAGGTCGTATCAGTATTCTCTCCATCTCCATCAACGATTAGTATTTTCAATCCTTGTTTTGAAGTGACTCTTGAGATTGCAACGTACAACTGATCATGCGAGAACACAAGACTCGGCAAATAAGTTCCAACACTTTTAAGTGATTGCCCTTGACTCTTGTTGATTGTCATGGCAAATGAAACAGGTATTGAAAATTGTCTTCTTTAAAATTTGAAAGGAATTTTAACATCAGATGGTGAAAGAGATAGCCTGGGTATGGAAACTTTTTCGCCAATGTTACTTCCAGATATAACCTTTCCTTCAAGTACAAATTTCCCCATTCTGGTTATGATTAACCTTGTTCCATTGCAATTTTGGTGCGTTTGTTTGGTGGTTCCATTTTACAAACTCAACATCAACCCGATTCGCTCAATTGTTTTCACATCTACTGACTGAAAACTAAATTAATAATCAATTTGTGTGTTCATCATTGCAAGATGTTGTATTGAAAAAATATTTACAGTTAATATCATTATCAGTGGTGTATGAGATTTGAAAGCTAAACTAAAACTTAAGACTATAGAGATGCATGATTTCTGCTTAAAAAAAAAAAAAAACTATTTCAATTCCCTCTATATCATAAATGTTGGTGCGCCTGGCATGCTCAAAAATGGACTGTTATGAATTTTGAAAGATAGACTAAAACTTAATATTATAGAGATGCATGATTTCAGCCATAAATCAATACTATTTCAATTCCCCTTATATCATAAATGTTGATGCACGGGGATGTTTGTTGATCTTAGTGTTTACCCAAAATAAAAATTGGCTGACATAAACTACAAAACAAAAACATCATATCTTAGTGTTTACCCATTATATTATTCAATAAACTAAGTCTACTTAAGCTCAGTTTAAGTAAGTTATGTAAACTGAATTTACTATGATGTATGTAAATTGAGTTTACCTACTTGTATGTACTATACTATAAACAACTCAATTCACGTAAACGGTAAACCTCGTAAACTGAAGAAACAAATGAGTCTATATAAATCCAGTTTACGTAAGTCATGTAAACTAATTTGTTTCTGGTTTAACTTTAAAATAACATTTATCGAAATTGAAACTTATTAGTGTTTTATATGGGTTTTATTAGGATCTGTTGACACCAGGTGTAAGTCAAAAAACTTACACCAAATATCAACGGTTATAACTATTTAATACAAAGGCTAACAATGTCCCAACAAAAATAGATCACGTGGTCAGCATTAAGAGAAAGCAAGCTATTTTTATTTCTTTTATTTTTTCGATTGCACCATGGTTCCTTCTACTGGTCTCGTCTCTGATCTCTCAATTTGTCCTCCATTTAACACAATTCTTGGTTCATGTATTTTGTGAATTATAACAAGTTATCATTAAACCTCAAATTCAAGAATTGATTAAAAGTCACATGGTGCAATTTTGTGAATCTTAACCACAACACATTGAAATCATTATCGCAACTCACTCACAAAGAATAGGCCACACAGTAAACCCAATTATAAACATTGAGATCTTGCATCTAATAATGGCAGCAGACGACAACGATGCCGCTTCATCGAAACCTGTATTGCGGAATGCATAGGAAAAGCTAGGAAAAGAATCATTTGAAATATTTATCAATTAAGTTTGTAAATTAGGAATATTGTATGTAGTTAGATTAGTCTATTTTCGATTTCATATGAAAAAGGGGGAGGAACCAAAGCGGTCTTTGTTGTTTGCGTGTTAGCGGAGACACTTTCAGGAAAGAATGATAACACTCTGGTGGAATTTGTAAAAAATAGATCACGTGTTGCTTGCTTGTGAAATGTTTTTAACCATAAGATTCATCTAGTTAAACGGTTGAGATTTGGTGTAAGTCTTTTGACTTATACCTGATGTCAACGGATCCTAACTCTATATATATATATTCCTAAACCATGTATTTGTGCTAAACCATGTATTTTTAACGTCGTAGAGAATTTTTTTCAAGCCTACGGTAGTGGGATGCATGATCTACGCTTTGAGTGATTTGCTTAACCGTTATTAAACACTTGAGAGAACTTTGGTGAGATTGTGTGAAGAGAATGAGTCTGAAGGATAAGTGTTACATGACTTTAAGCATGATGTTTTTTGTCCGCATACATATATGTTTGCTATTATTGATTGTGGAGATAGAATGACAAAAAATATTGGCATGGTATTTAAATTAAATTTGAAGTTGCGGTATGATAACCGGTACCTAGTACAATTGTAAAACGTGGGTCCATCAATATTGATACTTGCAAACAAAGCTCCATGAATCACCAATGGTTGGCAATACTAGAAAGGATAAGGAATATGAGATTCCCAAAGGATAAGACTAGGACACTTCACATGGAAAATTATCAGAGGGAATAGGTAGAGACAAGACTTGTACTAGGATGATGACAATGTTGTTAATGGTCTGAAATCTTCATCCAATTTCAGCTGTCGTTTCCAGCTAGGGTTAGCAACCATTTGAGACCTCACAACCCCTCATCCATTCCATTGATGAGCATGAGAGTTAGTTCTTTCATAATTGAAATTTCAGGAACATTTTTGATTGAGTACTGCAATTAGAGCCCACTCATCTCCTTGATATATTGTAATCTTGCTTTGTAATCTCTAAATTATTCCATTAATTATTGCAATTATGTTTTCATTCATTTTTTTTCTTCTCTTATTTCTATTCGATCGAGGTTTCACCACTTGTGGGATTAGAGGTTGGGGTTTTAAAGCATGACGGACAATCCTAAAAGACGCGTCAAAGTGACCAAACATGAGAAAACGTATTTTAGACAATCAACATATTTTTATTCCATTTATGTTTGACACTTTTGACTTCCTAGCACCAGAAGTTGTTGACCTATATAAAGTTCAAATGGTCATGTATAACAATGTCACGTCTCCTAGATCCATGAATGTTGTGTTTACGAGGATTGGTTTTGTCATCCTTAATGGCCTAATCACGCAACTTATTGCTCGCTTGCCTTTTGTCTCCTCTCACTTGATAATAATCTTCAATGAATTATCTAATTACTAATTAGCTTAAAGGAGCAAAATCAGTGAAGAAACGCTTCAAAGGTCGTTCTATTATCAATGTGAACAATGAGGTTTCTAGTTCACAAAAAATAGTTGTCCAAGAGACTCATAGGACGAGCAAAACATCTGGTATTAAATTCTTACAAAAATATCTACATTTTTGTCACAAAGAAATTGATGCAAATATATCAGTTGATGATTATGTTGTCTTCAAATTATAACAAAACAGGTATTAGCTGATTTCATATCTCTTACTTCATGACCACACAAAATCAAGTATTATAGTTGATGCCATATCTTTCAGATGTTTTCTTGTAAATGTTACTGAATCTCATATATCTTGTAACCGGATCCAAACATTTTGCGAGTGCAAGAAGAAACAGTGAACCACTGTTCCACGACCACAATAGAGGGAGATGCCATGCCACATCTCCACCGAAAACCTTAAGACATTATGTACTTCGGTCACCTCTATCATATATTCAACATTTTGCTCATTCATAGTATACGCGAGACTTAACCACTCACAGTTAAATCCTACATAAGGCTGTAAAGCTTTCATCATATGTACTAGAGAAATGCTAGCAACACACCTTCTAACACACACTTTTCAACACACCTTCTTTGATTGGTTAAAATTCACATGGGACCCACAAAAAGTATATAGGACCCACATGATTTGGTGAGACCCATGTGAATTTTAACTAATCAAAAGAAGTGTGTTGAAAAGTGTGTGTTAGAAGGTCTGTTGCTAGCATTCCTCTATATACTAAACAAGGTTTAAGCCTTAAAAACGAACCTAGAACATGGTTTGGTTAATTTGAGCATTAGGTGTAAAGCAAATTCTGCAGAACATTGATAGAAACTGCAAGATAGTGATAAAAAATCATCCAAAGAGCACCCTTAAAAACTTAATTATTTAAAGGACAATAATTTTATATAAGACACCCGTGAGAAACACCTATATACTTCAGTTGAACATCATATTTGAATAGGCTTAAAAGTTTGATTGCTTAAATTTTTTGAAAAATTGAGATTGTTGATGGTTGACTTTTTTTTGTTGACAAAAATTGTTAATGGTTGACTTATATTCAAATAATCCTTGTATATATCAACGCCCCCAGACAATTCTAAGTCTTAAGCCCAAAAAATAATCAAACAAGTCAATATCTATATCTATATCTAATATATTTTTAAACGGCTTAAAGCAATTTTAAAATTTGGAATAACACAATATCAACGAAAATAAGGCTGTTCGTCATGTTTATATTCCTAGGAGAATATTAATATGAGTTCTCAGGACATTAGTTAAGAAGTGTTTAGGAAGTTTAAAGCCTACAGATAAAATAAAATATTTTTGTATAATATTGTTTCTATCTTGATAACCTTAAAATCATATTTCATAGTTTTATAACGAAACAATTCTAACATATTTAACTTGATTATATATATGTTGATTAAACACTTTTGAACAAAATTAATTAGTTTTTTTAAAAATAAAAAGAAAAATTATATTATAAAATTTTATGGGTTTACTAACCAAGAAAAAGCACAAAAAGTGAACAAATGCTATTTATTTTTTCTTTCCACCAATATGAGAAGTAGACATTATAGAGTGAAGAGGGAAGGAAATATTTTAATGTTCAATTTTTAACATGGCAACTCACTAGTGGCTACTTAGCATATAGCCACTGTAGTATTGTCTATTACTAGTTTTTTTTTTTAATGACAAATGTTAGTAAGTTAATTGTTATTGTTATGTTAGTCTTTTTTATTTTGTTAGTACTTGAATTTTGGACCTCAATTTCTATAATGACAATTTATTGATTAGAACATAACTCTTTAATGTTATTTACAATGATCACTCTTTTTGATGTTATTGATGTTACTTACAAGTTTTTTATGTCATTTACAAGAGCACGGCTAAACATCACACGTGCTTCCTTTGGGAAATTCTGGAACTCATACATGTTTAATATCTAAAGAAAGAGAGCAGCATACACTTCCGGTTTTCATAAAACACATGGGAGTTATGGGTTTACTGACCAATAACAATCATTCGTGAGAAATCTGCGATAATAAGCATTACTCTATTTAAAATTTGAATAAGTGACAACTCTTTGAAGCTCTTGTGCTTATTTTGATCAGAGCCCAAATTTGAAAATTAGAACATACCTCCAAGTTGTTTAAGACCACACTTACATAAGTACAAGTTGTTTAAAATTGATACCCTAGTAGTATCAATAAATATTTGGGTATCCAAAGTCCAACTACCAATCCCTTTCTTCCTTTTCGAGTTTATTTCTATATTTTTTTAAAATCTATTTACTTTATTTTGTTCCATTTGTACAATAATAATGGTCGAGATAAAATTGTCCAGATAACAAAAAAAAGTTGTTCAGTTAACAATTTGATAGAATTATAGAAAAATAAAATCAACCTATTTGCAAATGTCAACCAACCAACCAACCCCATAGTTCATTAATCTATATATATTCTTCACTGTATCTACATACACAACTCACAATTATCTCTGTGCATTAATTAACATGATGAAGTTATATTCTTATCCACTTGAATTGTTCTTATTCTTTTTCTTTATCATTCTCAATACAACCCTTTCGGCTAATATCCGTCCAACTGGATTCGCTTCTTCTCTTGGCAAACAAGAGACGAAGCCGACCAGTGGCCGAGCTGATGAGGATAAATGGAAGAATGCAATAGACATTATCTCAAACTTGCCTCCGCCGTCACAGCCACAGGCACAATTAGCAAAAGAGATCGAAGGCCTTTATCTAATCAAACAATATTTGTTCTAATGTGATGTCAGGTGTCATACAACTCAGACGTTTCAACTTTCAAAGTACTGGGTGTTGCCAACAGATAACTATCCTTTGTCATATCAGAATGGAGTATTCGATTTGGAGACTGCAGTGATGCATCAGATAGGTCATATACTAGGACTTGATCACTCTTCTGAAGAGGAGTCAGTCATATACCCAACCATATTGCCATCACAACAAATGAAGGTGCAGATAACAGTTTCAGATAACCTAGCAATACAACAAATCTATACCACCGCTACCAAAGCCACTGCTGCCAATGCGAACTCTGACAATGATGGGTGCTTCACAATGTTTGGATCCAGTTCTGGTCTCCTTACCTCTTTGTTCCTTGGATTTGCTTTTGTGGTTCTGTTGACCTAACTTCCTAAATTATACTACAAGAGTTTGGATATCTCTTTCAATTTGGAACTCAGTTTACATGAGTTAAATAATGAATGAATACATGATTTGGTTAATACTTTGCTTCTTGTGTCAGTTTCGGTTAATGGAATAAATTGTTAATTGTATTATATACAATTAATTAATGTAATTGATATATCAATTGGAGTGCAAAAATGTGTCTATATATTTTAAATATATTTATTATGAGAAAGTATGCCGCAAATAAAAATCTGCATTAGACAGTGGCGTTGTCAAGATCCTAAATCAGGATGTTCAAGTGACGGAGGTCCTCCATAAAAATAATTCTCTTTTAATTTTTATTTTTATAATTGAACTTTTTGGTCCTCTATTTTTACATTTATTACAATTATTATGGTCCTAACCCATGTTTACTTGGTTCTAAAGTGATGACTTTTTTTCACTTCAAAAACAGTGATTTATTGTTTCGCTATTGTTAAATCTAAAAACAAAATATCATTTTTAAGATCAAGATATATCTTTTGTTTGTGTTAAAAGTCACCACTTCTTATAGGTTCTCTCTTCTCCCCTTACATCCCGGAGACAAAGGGAGAAGAGAGAAATGTTCTCCACAACTCAACAGAACTTTTGTTGTGAATAAAAGAGAGGGATCACTTTTCTTATATAATAATGTTGGAAACTTTTGCTATTTTGCAATTCGCGTTTTGGTTGATTAAATCATTTTCTCATGTCAGTTTTGGTCTTAATATCGACATGTGAATTCATGATAGGGATGAAGAAAAAGATATGGAAGATATGTCCAAGAGAGCACATGTTGCAAAACACATTCCCTTGTAAATCTATCAAGAAAAAAAGAATATTTGTTGACAGAGCATAGTAAATAATTCGTCACACTAGTATTTATTTTTTTAATGACAAAATTTAACTACCAAGGAGAAAAGTACAAAAGAGAACTTGAACTTGAAAGAGTATAGTAATCGGAAGTAGTGACAATAATGGTCAATTGTAGTCCCATAGGGGCATATGTTTCTGGCTCCTTGATAATCCTGGACATTAAGATTGTATGTATCAAATTATAAAGATGCATGTCTTCTTTTTTTTTCTCTGTTTTTTTATGTTCATTGCATTAGATTTGGATATAACATCAACTGAACAAATGAGTAGCACATGCTTTGTAATCTTTGAGGAAAAAATTAATGAGTAAGAATTTACTTGTCAATCTTTAGGAAACTATCAAATTGATCTCTATCTTTGAAAGAAACTAGTGTATATACCCGTGAATCGGGTGCATGAACAATAAAAAGATATAGGTTAAATTGTATATTTAGTCCCCTAAATAATTTTTTAGTTTCATTTTGGTCCCCTAAATAATAAAAATTCCATTTTGATCCCTTAACTCTATTTCTGTTAGTCAAGTTAGTCCCCTCCGTTAATTTTCTAATATCTAATTTTTTTGATATGATTTTACCATGGATTGCAGGTCCATTTTATTTAATGTGAGCCATCAACAGTTCAACTCCTCCTCCTCCTCCTCCTCCTTTATTTATTCAAGTCACACCAAAATTATATCATATAGAATCAAAATGAGATATTGTGCACCAAAATTCAAGAACGGTTTGTTTGATAAAGCACTTGCAATTTTCTTTTCTTTGTCTCTCTGAATGAAAAATAAAGAAAAACTTTTTTTTTTATTGAAACATCATAATATTATTAGGCAAAGTTAGCACAAGGACTACTAACCCGCAAAGGAGGAAAAAGAGTACAAAGGGAGGCCTAATAACGACAACCAAACCCCTAATAGACACTCGATAAAAAAAACCCCTAACTGCTGGAAACAACAAAGGAACAGCAGGAAAACAACAAACAGATAAACCAGAAAACTACCAAAACAGAACTATAAAACAGTCTTGCCCACCACCAGCAGGCGCCTAACAAAAAAACAAAACAAACGCCCAGCACACACACCACCGCAAGCAGCCCAGGCACAGCAGAACCTGCAGAAAGCCGCCTATACCAGTCAACCACGCAAACAAAACTGCGGGTTCCAGCACCATTCGTAGAACAAACAAGTCTCAATATTCAATCTCGACAAACTCCATTGCCATGGCAGCACTTTAATTTGTTCCACCAAATCTGAAATCTCGAAGGACTTGGCATTGAAAATGATACTATTCCTAGACCTCCAAACCACCGCGTGCCAAATCAACCACACCCCTCTTCTAAGATTCTTAGACCTCACCTCTCTTGACCAACAAAATGCATGAATAAATAAATTTGGAGGTATGATAAAATTAAAATTCAACCATCTCATAACCTCACTCCACACTTTCGAAACCCAATCACAATGAAGAAAGAGGTGGGTAGCCGATTCATCCCCATCTTCGCAAAACACACACCTTTCACAATCATCCGCCTGCAATATATAGACTTCTCTTAGAAAGATTGATATTCGTCGGAATTCTATCACGCAACAAAGTCCACGAGAACGCCAAAACCTTAGTCGGTGCCTTAGACCTCCAAATTTCCCGGAAAATCACCTTTTCAACATCATTTAGAGTGCCTTCTCCATAAAAAAGATTTTGGAGGATAGTATAACAAGACTTTACGGAAAAAATATCTTCTTCACCCGGTTTCCACACCCACATATCCGGCATGACTCCTGTAACTCTCCCTTCCAAATGGGCCAAGAGCTCATAACCAAGGTCCTTTTCCCATTCAAACAACTCCCTCCGCCAACCAAACCTCCACCGCACACAACCCTCCACTCTAAGGCACAAGTCATCCACCAACCCATCTTGGAATAGAGCTAAAGAATAAAGGCGCGGAAAAACCTCCAATAAAGGCACATTAGACACCTGATGAGCAAAACCGCAAGTGTACGGTTTTACCGAAGTAGTAAAAATAGAGTATCGTTCCGACAGGGAGTTATGAATTTAATTAACTTTTAACAATGATTAGAATGAAAGTTTTAAAAGTTAAAAGGTTTAGTTTTTGTTTTGAAATAA
>Ga0228710_1001751_pt1 | contig 33221 bp, 29 predicted proteins | sample MedpolnodulmetaG_FD_177995 | JGI IMG/M metagenome (GOLD analysis project Ga0228710, IMG submission 177995) | Root nodule microbial communities from Medicago polymorpha collected in Santa Monica, California, United States - pink nodules | ecosystem: Host-associated > Plants > Roots > Nodule... | reverse complement strand
TGTTTAAGAGTCATTATATTACTCCTAAAATAAAGGAGTTGACTTTGTATTTTTTCTCCTATAAAAGGAGCCCTTTTCTTCCTCATAATAATATAACAGATAATTATCACCCATATGCTTTTCTTCAGACACTGTCAGAGTCATCAAGCTGAAGCCCCTGCCTTGACGTGGCAGAGTAAGTTATCCATAATCTCCGACAACTAGATTTTCTAGCAAATACTCATTCACCACATCTTGGACGCCAGATTTATTACCACTTGAAAGAGTATGAACCCCCCTAGTTTCATGAAGTGGGTTCAGAATACACAAGACAATTCAATCTAATGCTGCTATGCATTTGTAGGTTAGGATTCAGTCTAAATAGAGACAGTTTCGTAGGATAGAGTTGGTTAGTTAATTCCGTTTAAAAGCTTAAATAAATCCGAAAGAGGATGCCGGAATTGATCAAAAGTTCACCTGATGAGCAACATACTGAACATCAGCCACACTTCCACTTCGCGAAGCAATTTGAAATGCACTTTTTAAACGACCGCACACTACACAAGCAAGAACTTTCCTGCATGCCCAATTCAAAAATATAATGTCACCATGGTTACTGAATTACTACTGGAGAGCACGTGACATGATGTATTGAAGCATTTGAGCTGCATACAGATTGTATAATTCTCTTTTGAACAATGACAAAAATAACAATAGAAATAAAAAAAATAATGAATGAATAATGATTGATAATGTCACCAACAAAGTATTCTCCCCTATTTGCAGAATCTGAATGATTCTAATTATTATATTATTATTTTGGAACGAATGTGTATAACTATATAGAAGGAAGAGAAGACAACATAAATTCCTCAAGTTTAGGAGCAAAATTTGCAAAAGCTAACCTGTTTATGAAAACCCAATAAAATAATACAGAAAAGGATATATGAAAGTTATAATTAAATTAAGTGAGTCAGCTACATGAATTAGGTAATGCCTATGTCCTAATGATTTATAAATACAAACAAACCAGTTCTGTATAGAACTCCCAAATAACAACAAAACTGAAAGTGCATGAAGGCAAATAAATAGAGAAAAATTAAAAAAAAGCATCACCTGTGGCTGCTAGTTAACATGTCTATTAGACGGTCTGGGCGTTCTTTATGCTTATTGGCATATACATTTATTGAAGCACCTAAGACCTACACCATTAAAATCGTTGAAGCTGGTGAAAATTTCTTAAAAATAAGTTCACTTATTGACCATAACAAAGCGGTTACAAATTACAATGGCCCATCTTAGGACTTGCTTGAGAAAAAAATTCTATTTTCATTTCATATTTAAACTTATAATTGCAAAACTGCCCCCTATTTGTACAAGTCATATTAAATTGTTAGGTAGAAACAAAACCTCTTCTTCAAGCAGAAGAGAAAAGGTAAATAAATGTAATTAAATTACCTGGTCCCAGTCATCATCATCTATTGTGCCCTTAATGTTTCTAAAGAATTCTGTCAATTGGCTGCCTCTTTTTCTCTCAGCAAGAGATGCAGCAACACCAGCATATATATCAACAGCTGCTTAATACAATTAAATTATCTAGCTGAGTATGCTGATAACAGTTTGTGGAGTTAAATAAAACAAGAAGACAGCAATAGAAGATTGTAGTAAATTATCAATATTACCAGGTAGATTGAATTCATAGATCACTTGGAATGCCAAATCAAAATTCTTCTCAACAAGAACCTCTGCAATTTTACACCTTCGTCTAAAATGTAAAAACGTATGGAGCATTAGTAATAACTATAAGTGCATAAAACAATAAAAAAAACATTTGAATGCATGCAATAAGGACGGTGGAGAAATCCAGATGAAACTTTAGCAGTTATTAAGAGGACTATGATAATAAGTAGCATCAAAATCATCAAATGACTTAAAAATTGCATATTAAATTACATCATAAGGTAAGGTTGTCCTGAGCATTGTTGAAAACTCAAGTCCACATGGCTTTTGCCTGAAGAGGTGTATTATATTTCAATCGTCAATATGAGTTTTTAGATTTGTTAATTTGAGATTAGTTTGGTCTCCTCTAAAAAATGGGTTGACAAATTCAAGATGAGTTTATTCAAAAAATTGTAAAAGATACATCCACAAAATTGAAGAAATACCAAACAAACTCCAAGAAAGAGAAATGGATGGTCAAAGTCACAAAGTAATTAAGCTAAACAATTACACAAACCTGAAAGTGTCTGGATCATTGGGATTCCCGAAAAGTGAATGATTCCATTGTGGTCCTTCTGAATCATTAAAGGATTTAACAACTTCAACCTACAAAATACAATAAATCGACAGAAATTGTGAGGAGTAAACACAGGATATCATTAACAAAACTCATGACGATATATCAACAGCAGAGCATTTAAAATAAGTGGTTTTCCAAAAAAGCATGACTATGACTAAGAAGTCAGGAATATTTCCTGGGAATTTCTAAAATAAGAGATGATGCCATGTAAAGTCAAAAAATTGCAACACAAACATGTCTACAACTTAGAAGTCAAGTAGTGAATGTTTGTACGTTCGTTCAAAGATGTCATACTGTCCATAAAGCAAAGGCAGGTCTATTATTAATTTGGAATTCCAAAAATGAGATTGAGTATATCCAATTACCTGAATTGATACCCGGGTAGAAAATTTGACAAGCCCTTCTTCAGTAAGCTTTTCAGATGCACTTTTTCCCCTAAGACCTTTTGTGACAAGTTTGGTAGATTCCCCACCTTTGTGCCTTGCAGATAACCCTTCATCAAAGTGCATCTATAGAAATAAGCAAAAAAACACGGAATTACTAACAAAAAAAGAGCAAGGGTAACAAGCTTATAGCGACTGATATATAGTTAGGCAAATAAAATATGTGTAATTTAGTTATTATTTTAGATGCACAAGTACAAGAACCAAAGATGACAGTTGTTACAGAAAGTAAACCATGGCATCTGGTCTCCCGAACTACAAATCTATTTCAGATGCATATATAGTATGAGAAGAAATCTGAATTATTCACATTGACTTCGAATTCACAGTACACAGCATTATATGATGTCTAAAAGGGGGGAAACGAAATTAAAATTAAATCAGTGTTAATTCTGGAAAACATCGAAAAAATAACTTCATAATCAAATCTCTTGATTTAGGGATTTAAAAACTGATTCTCCCATGCTATTTACAGCTCAACAATATATCAAATCAATTCCAATTTCGGGGGGCAGCTCAACTGGTTTGAGCTAAGGGATTAAAAGAGTTGAGGAATTAAAGGTCTAGGGTTCAAGTCCAGGCAAGGACAAAAATACTAACATAACAATTAACATACTAACATTTGCCATTCAAAAATAAAAATAAATTCTAAATTTATCATATATTTAAGTTCGGCGAACAGTTATTTTAAAAAAAAAAACAGTTGGATCAGCTAACAGGATCTTTACCCAGGAAATAGTCTTTCAATAAACCAACTGACAGTGAATCTCATAACTATACCTTTGTAAATATTAATTACTTCAACAAATATCAACCTAAGGGACATTTAGAAGAGCTTGTTTGAACTTATCTCATGATACAAGCCTACATATGCTCCTTTAAATTCTATATTTATTCTTGTAACAGTGTGCTTAAAACAGTAAATAGACAAAAAAAACGTAAAGGATGCAACTTGAAAAAGAAAACAGTAACAAGTTCTTAGAGAATAATAAAAATAGATGTCCTATGCAAGTTAAAATGTTATCATCCTAGTTTTCCTTTCTAACAATATGGACATACCTTAGCATGTTCCAAATGTCTAATGGCTTCCTCTTGTGAAGAAGAATTCATAAACAACTGAATACAACAGAGTCCAGCAGCAACATGGTCCTTTTTAATTACCTGAACAGAAGAAGAGAACATTATAAAACCTAATACATTTCTTAAGAGAGAGAGAGAGAGAGGGGGGGGGAGAAAATTATAGATCAAAGAAGACGAACATGAGCTGGGTATAAAAAAAATTGTTCCATACAGGAAATATAAGCTAACACGACAGATCAAATTTACAATAAAACTTCAATGCTATTTTGACAAATAATTGTGTTGTCAACAATGAGAGAACGATTAATTAGTGACATTTGGTAGCAGATTTTTGATTTTGGGTCTAATTTAACACTACCAAATCGGCTTGGAAGTTAAAAGCCTACCACTTATAACCACTAATTTGGCCATATAACTGGTTGACGTGCTCAAGGCCTAACACTCAGGTTTGGACTGGACCTGGATATCTGAAGCGTGAAATTTGCATGACTAGACATCTGTGGGCGGCTCAATAGCAATGTTGTCAATTGTCGATTGCCGAAAATTGCAGTTTGTTCAAATTCCACTACACAATAGTGCTATAGTACTGCAATATTCGGTACAAAATAGCGTAACGCAAAAAAAAATAGTAATTTATTCAAATTCCGGTATGCAATAGCGCCATAGCCTCTATTAACAACACTGTTCAATAATATATCTAGAACAGACAGCCTCTGACGCCATATCTTTGATTGGGTGACACACAAACAAAGCAGACACAAAAAAACCAACAGAAACTCATGGCAAGCAATCAAACAAAGCATGATCGACCTTCTCAAAATTGCATCGAGAAACTTCAAACCAACAGTATTGAAGAGTGAAGACTCAATATTTAACTTAAAAATATGTCTGAGAACTGCATCTGCAACGAAGATGAGGCTAAGGCATTTGGGACAAAAATGAGGTCAACAAACAACAACAAAGACAATACTCAGAAGACAAAGTTGCAGAAACAAAAGAAGCACTGTATTTCGGCTGTAACAACAGGAAGTCGTGATTGGTCAAAGGAGAGAGAAAAATGCGTACAAAAAAATTAGAGATAAAGGGGGTGTTGTAATGGAGCCTTGCTACTCGTGGCACAAAACTGGTGGCGGGCAACAAAGGCGCTGGAAGGCCGGGAAGTTAAAGGTGGAACGTGTGAGAGCACGTTAATAGGCCCTTTGTGGTAAGTTGTTGGTGGTTGGCCAGTCTTGAGAAGGCGGTCACGATGGTGTTGTTTTCCGTAAGGTTGTCGGAAAGAGAGGAAACAGATGGTACCAGCGCTGAGCGGCGACGATGGTCGCAGGAAGTAACTCTGACCGGAAAAAGGGAAAGTATTATTACATTCTCAAACTTTTGGGAATTCGGCAGCAGAATGTGACGAGACAGGTCACAGAGGATCAAACCAAATTGTACATGCAATGTTGAAGCTGCGGGATTTTAGATTAAGTGATGAGAGAAAATATTAACAATTTTGAATGTTATTGATAATAACTTGAAACAAAATACTAAACACTAATCCCTGTTTATACGGATATAGACTCAACTCTAAATAAATAGAGAAATCAGGAAACAAATAATAATGTAAGAGATATGGAAATTAATCCTATGAAATCTATGATAAGCTAAGATTGAAACTGATCCTAGGGATAAAGCAAGAAATTCGTATAATATTAGGATATCAATAGATATGATTTTCTTTTGTAATAGTTGTTTTTTATACAATCTTTTGTGGGGGTCTTGGTCTTAGAGGAAACTACATCTCTTCTCGCCAAGGGTGAGAAACCGCCCACAAAGTATGAAACTCATTTCTGATTGTATTCCAACATAAGTTCACCCCCTTGTAAATATTTAACCCATATTTTAATTTTATAATTACCCACAACCCGTTATTACATAATTAAATGGAAAACGTTACCTGAAAGCCGTATAAATAATTGAAATGCTTGTGAGTTTCACAATAGAGGCATATACGAGCAAGGGCTGTAACAGTATATTGGTTCACCGCTGCATCCTGGGATGTAGTTGATGATATTCTAGTTGAAATGACTTCCTCCAAAATAGGCATAGCACCATAACCAATGCACAATTCACATAGATCATCAACTGTCCCATAATCAGTTGCTAACGAATCTAGTCTTTGAGGTGATGAAGAAGACATTCCACTCATGATTGATGGCTGTGGTGGTGGTGGGACAGCATCAGGAGGGAAAAACAAGTAGCAAGCATCATGGTAGTGACCGTGCCTAAACATAAAACGGAGCAAATGCTGACGACCATACTGTAAAATTTAAAACAAAAAAAAAAGAATTTAGAATCAAATTGAAAGGGAAAAAAAAGACGCCTTTTATAAAAACTTCAAAACGTATAAAAAAAAAAACTTACAAGTATATAACAACCACCAAAAATGGCGTTAAATTTTTTATTTTTGTTTAAGAAATAATATGAACCATAAAAACACTTAAACTTTATATAAATGCACGAAAATGTATGATACACATTCTTGAAACCAAAGCGTAGCTATATAATTTGATAATTATTTTTAGCAAACTGCTTAATAATGAAAGCATTTTTTTAGCCGCTTATTTGCATATAAGGGAGAGTTGTGATTACATCTTGCAAGTAATTAACACATTCAGTGTATCTAACACTATCCAGGTTACTCCGAGGACCATCTTCAAAGTCTCGATTATATGTAGAATTGTTGTTTGCGGATACTTGAGATCGTCTAGACCTTTCTGAACGGGGAAACGTTGATGGCATGTATAAGATGTTAAGATATGAATCAGCAGAAAGAGAATCATCCAGAATCGTGGGCGCACTTTTAGCTAGATGCTCATACCTGAAGAGAAATACAATTGGATGTTACTTCTGTGCAATGACCAACACTAAAGGTTTCTATATTCCCAATTTTTCCCGTGGTCTATTTCCTAAGCTCATTCTAGATAAAATTGCAACATTGCTTACAAAAGAACCTAAACACATTTAGGTTTTAGTGAAGTATAGGAAAGCATGTGATAATACTTTATCCATCTGGTGCAATGTAGCCAGGATCGAGTGCTGGCTTGTAGGATCTTACGATTCTACGTGCCACGGCACCTAAACCGTGCTTCGACTTCACTCCAGTTTGTTTTTGCTCTGTTTTCTCCTGTTTCCTCTGTTTTTCGCTGTTTTTCCTCTGTTTTTTCTCTTTTTTTTTTGCTTGGTTCCTCTGTTTTTCCTCTATATTCTCTGTTTATATCTCTCAACTCTATCAATAACCTACCGATCCTACTTACGAACCGTGTTTCGTTCCTCGTTTTTACATTCCTTCACCGGCCGACTGATCCTACGTAGGATCTCGATCCTGACTACATTGATCTAGTGAGATATCTTACCAACTAGATTACAGCAAGAAAACTATCATAAAGTGCACAGCATCTTACATAGAACGAACGGCTGAAACATCAACTGGCGGGCCGCCTTCAATTGTATTAATAATTTCCAAAACCACAGGTCCAGGATCACCCTTGTACAACTGTAGAGCTTGCCTGAAATGAAATAGGTATACAATGTTTAACCAACCTTAAGTCTGTATTTATGCCTGCCACTAAAAAATATACTAGTAATTAGAACTTCAAAGCTTTTAAAAAGACTGAGCTGTAGTATTGTCGCCAAAAATAAAAGGTAACATACTTAAACTTCACACGAGCATGTCCGTAACGCTCCATCCGAATTAATGCATGACCCCATGCATTCCACACCGGGAACACATCAATCTAACAAAGGACAATATTGTTTTTAAAACCTTTAATAACTGAAATGGAGTAGTTCTAGTAAATAAAAGAGACCGGTAATCAGTCTACCTTACACTTTTTGCAGGTATACACCGCCATGCTATACCGTTCTTCCACAACCAACCTGTCACGAAGACGAGCAGATGATTCTCCATCAGCAATATCATCAAGAGAAGCAGCAATGCCTGATCCCAAAAGGCTTTGGAGCAGCTCCGCACGTCCCAACCAAACATCTGACTGTGACAAGATTTCAGATAGCTCGTCTGTGGATTGACTACCCACACTAGAGCTACCAGCATCAGATGATGTATCATCAGCATCTCTACTTCTCTCCCAGTTACTTGAAAATTCACTATCACCAGTGAGCTTTCTCAGCAAGGACTTGGCATAAAGTAGACCCTGCATATGCAACACATCAAGATGGTTGTATTTTTCATTGCAACCAAAAAATCAGCAATGCAAATTGATAGGGATGTTGTTGTCTTTCCTGTGCAAGTTAAACAAATAAACATCTATCCTTGTTAACCACTAACATAAACTGTAATCAAGAAATTACTCTGTTCCCATTGTATACCTGGACAAATGTTTCTGTGGCATGATATGCTCGCCCAATTGTTTCCATAGATGCATTATCAGGCATCTGCAGAGAACTCAAGACATTCTTCATTTGATTAATGCATAAGTCAAGGGCAATCTTGGCGGAGACGGATTCATCAGAACACAAAGCAAGCAATGCCTACACAGGGCACAATCAAGAATTCAGTAAAGACAGTAAAATTAATAAAAACAGTAGAAGCTAGAATATATATGTGTGTGTGCGTGTGTGCGTGTGTGTGTGTGGGTGTGGGGGTGTGTACACACACGCGCACACACTTTTTCAAGCCACTAAGTAACTACAATGACTTTGCTTATCATCACCGAGGATTCCCAACCATGATGGTTCCAATTAAATGAGCTTTAGAAGCTAGAATTGTAGAAAACGTCAATGAAATGCCAAAGCAACAACACTAAATTCTGAAGATGATATCACCCAAATTATTAATTACAGGCTTCCAAGTTCCAACACAGTATTAAATATGACGATCAACTCAGAACTACACCTTGAATAGTGTAATGTCAGGGGCACTTTCATATCTGTGAGATGTACGGATGCTTTCATCTTTTAGTGGGTCACCTGAAAGCATCCATTCCTCGGCAATTGAAACGGGAGGGAGTCGTTCTTGCCCATCTGCTGAAAAAGATGAAATATGGTCCTCCTGAATTCCAGTCATTGTTTCCCAAGCAACCCTATCAGAAGGAGACAGTCCAGAACTTTTTCTTTTCCTATAAACATCTTTTGGAGCATTTTTTTCCACGGCATTTTTTGGAGCCCAGGAAAAAGCTCTTCGAGCCTCTTTCTGCAAATTACTTAGACTGCTCGTAAAAGACAACTTTGGTGGAGCACCTGATCTAGCTTTCTGCTTTGGTCTGGAGCCTGAGACAGATATGCGATGTTCCCTAGGAGGCGAGCTGATACTTACTGCAATAGCCTTAGTTGCATATGTAGTAACTACATGGTTGTCTCGTAAAGAAGGAAATTTCTTTAATATCTACAGAAATACAGGAAAACGCCACATTGAATGAGAGAGAAGCAATCAAGAAGGATCAAGAAAACAAGTAAAAATGAAAGACAAAACCTATCCATATATGAGACAAGGGTATCCCCCAATGCTTTGCTAATTAGTAAGGAAAATAATGCTTGTTAATGAAAGTATCTAATGGAAGTTCAAATTACCAGTGCAGCAGACTGCAATTGTTTCCTCATCAGTAGAACTTCCAAAATTAGATGAGGATGCTCATGTAGGGAAGAGCACCTTTGCTGCCATGGCACTGGCAAGACAGACAGCACACGAAGCCCTAAAGCCCATGAGTTAAGCCGGGAAATCTCAGCCTCAGACAGATTCCCTTCTCTGCGCTTCAGGAAGAAGTGAACCTTCAACAGTGCACATAAATAGTCATCGAAATGAAGACGGGATCCCAAAAATCATCGACATACAGTTTAAAGAAATTTATATCATTAGACAACCAAAAAAAATGCTAAATAAATGTCTAATTACAAGAAGTTGCTTTGACCGCAAATTAGGCAGAAGCTGCATTGCACCCATAGCAACCGGCAAAGCATCGTCTGTATCCCGTAATGATGAAAGAAAGCGTGACGCTTCAGCTGGTCCTCCACCATTAAGAGGATCTGCTGTTAAAAGTTTCACAAGCTGTCTCCCTTGCAACTCTCTCCGTAAATCAATTGACAATCCAGCACTTTCTGCCACTTCTAGCGCAGCAGAAACAGCCCCTTTTCCAGCTAATCTAAGCGCCAGCCCCTCTGGATCTTCCTTGCACTCTGCTTCAACCTGAAATGCAATGATTTTTTATCGAGTTTCCATAAGAAAGGAAAATTGAGAAAGCCATCATTTACAGAAAAGTTTAGTTAAGCTCATATACACAGACAATAGAAAACTTATGGAGAAAAAGAGGAATCTGGCATAGCTTTTATGCATTAAAAGTGAAACAGTTCAAGGACAAAATCACAACCTCTTGCCAGCTCGTATGGTGATCATCTGCACTCAGTATGTGACTGTACCTCTGCAAAGCTTGTTTCATTTGCAAAACCTAAGCATTACGATGAATAATGTCAGTTAAGATTAAAAATAGTATGGGAACCGGTACAAGTACTTGTACCATTAGTCCATGACATACTAAGCAGAAATACTACAAATTATATTTCTAAAACATTTAAACAAGGGTACAGGCATGAGAGTGAGAAATATAATACCAAAAACAATATAGTAAATCAAAAGTTTTTAATCCCACGTTTCACGAACTCCCTAAATATATGTAGTATGCAAAAATACATTAATAGATCACATGATTTGAAGGAATGGACAATTAGTTTGTTTCATTTAGAACAAAACTTGATCTTTTGCATGGATTCCTGTTCTTAAGGCTTGAGCAATATATAGCAATGATATATCTACGGTTTTGGACCCCAATTTTTTTTATGGGATATGGAGGCCACCGATTTTTTTTTTGTTATTTAACTTTAACAAGAAAAATAATTAGAATCCCAAGTTATTAGTTATATGAAATCTTACATGTGGGTTACATGTACACACACATACATACTTTTTGGAAAAAATAAAAATTAAAACAAAATAGTTTAAATAAAAATATAATATTTTTCTTTAAAATATCTATGGTTAGCTTTCAAAAAACTAGGGTTTTGGACCCCAATTTTTTTTTATGGGATATGGAGGCCACCGATTTTTTTTATTTTATTTAAGTTTAACAAGAAAAATAATTAGAATCCCAAGTTATTAGTTATATGAAATCTTACATGTGGGTTACACGTACACACACATACTTTTTGGAAAAAATAAAAATCAAAACAAAATAGTTTAAATAAAAATATAATATTTTTCTTTAAAATATCTATGATTAGCTTTCAAAAGAACTAGCATCAAATTTCATATTGGGCCTAATAAAGGTTGGGTCGGCCCTGTTATTAGAGAAATTTGAAGAATAAAAGGGAGGGTGTGTGCCCAAGCATATCCAACAAGTTATATTGGATACATAATATGTATGGATATAGCAACTATTTGAGAATATCCATGCCTCATGCAAGAAAATATTGATAGAACAATACAGTATTGAAAGAAAAATAACTGTAACTTCTGTACCTCTTCCCTAGTATAATCATTCTGAGGTATATGGCAGCTGCACATTGTGAGAACGTCCAAAGCAGCATCTAGTTCCCACGTGTGAACATATCTATTATGAAATTAAGAAAATTAGAAGTGATATCACAGGTTGAAACAAATACTGGACAGGACAATTTAATAATGATCATAAACTCCTAATTATAAGCATGAAATAAAACTAAGCAATATATTCACTTCCTAAATATTAAGTTATGAGGTGGACGCCCAGGAACAGTTTTGTATCTCATAACATACCCGTGAGTGAATCCTCTTATTTAGAAATTTGACATGTTAAGTGTACTGATTAGGCTTGTAATATTCTACAACTATAGTTTATCTGTTTTAGTATTAGCCTATAAGACAGTGACAGGTGTCACTTATTCATTGCACTTAGTATGTGCCTATAAATACTTGTACTCTCTGTTATTCAATCATAATGAGAAACTCTTTTCCCTCTCTCTCTCTTTCTCTCTCCTCTAACAGAATTCTGTTTCAACCTTCAACAAAGGTTCATCAATGGTGAATCTTCCATAAAGATTCACTTTAGAAAGAGTCTTACCTATTCAATATAAATCAAGAATTTGATACGAGCAAATTTTGAACATGACCGTATTGTGACAAATATAGATTCCCACATGTCTCCTTCATGCAAAACCGCTTGAGATTGAAGCATGGACAATGAAAAGCCCACTTTCCTTTGTGTAGAATTTTAATTTAATTACAGAAATTGTGGAAGCAAGGATTGAATTTACAACCAATTGGTCAGAGGCTGTTGTTAGGTGAAAGTTCACGGATGGTTTCACATCTCTAATTGAAGGAACAGAAGGTCACGAGATTTTATAACCTTTTATCCATTCACATTTCCCAAAATCAATAGCATGAAATAATTAGTACACCTTAAGGCAGGTCAAGCAGTTCAACATCAGAAGAATAATCCCATTATACATACATATGATCAAGTGATTTACTCACCTTAGGGCAAGTCTAGCAGCCAGCTGCTTGTCCTTCAACCTTAAGCAATACTGCCAACTATTGCTCCAGATATTATGCCCTCCATGTCCTTGACGCTGTGCAGAATTTGAATGGATCTCTTCTGCACGTTCAATGATCAGTTGAAGAAGCTGGTCAGAGGCTCCATTACGTAGAAAACGGTCAGAGAGTGCAAGAGCATCCATTAGCTTTCCTTCACCAATTATTCTGTAGCAAAAGAAAAACATCGTCACATGTACATTGCTAAAGAAAGAATACTTGTAATTATTTAGGGCCCTTAAACTAAAACTATTGAACAAAAAAAAAATGCAAGAACATTCAGAAACTTGGTACAGGAAATGATTGTGATTAAGAAAGTATGGGTGTTTTCTATTATTCCCCATTGTCTATTTCAAGCAACACCGCATTTTAAAAAAAGGTTTGACAATCTGATTTGAAGTTGACAAAACTGAATCAGGAATAAGTCAATGTTTAAACAATGCAAAGTCCAGATTTCCATGAATGAAGCTAAATTACAATAACCATGAACAATAAATAGGGTATCATCTTGTTTGTTTTGATTGCACCGAGTCTGCAACATTCTAATGCAAATGCAATGAAAACAAGGGAAGGAAAAAACCTTTAACTATTTTAAAAAGATAATATTCTCCCTCCCCTTTTTTTTTTTTTTTTAAAAGTAACTAACAAGGGAAAAAACTATTGTTTGAACAAATATTAACTATAATACCGTTCCACTGCCTTCTGATATGGTTCTTCATTATCCCAATCAAAAGAAAGGAAAACGGTTGTGTCAAGTTGAGAAGCTTCAGATTTTGAGGAGTTGTGCCAGAAGTCTGCAGCTTCAACCCCTTGACTATTTAGGTCTGTCAGAGCTCCAGATATTGTACTGCTATTAATGTCATCAGCATCCGACTCTGTCTCCGTGTCATGTTCGCGAACTCTCTTAACAGAAGATCTTGCTTCAAGGTTGCCATCATCCGCTGTTTGATTAGCAGTTACAGCAAATTCTGAAACTCGGTGAAGGTTTGTTTGCATTTGTATCCATCTGTTCAAAGTTGGGAACCTGTACATCAGGAAAAAAACATTGAAAAAATTAATGAATAATACACAAATAAAATATGCAACCCCTGTGGCTTGTAAGTGAATTTATAAAGGAAAAGACAAGAAGCAACAAGAAATGTGGCAAAAAATATTAACATAATTCAATCCTGTTCAATCACATAGAATACACACAGCTCCCCAGCCACCCAAAAAAAAGGAAATGCTAACAAGAAATGTATGGTAAAGTCACTCGTCTTACGCTCCGTTTGGAAGTACCCAAAACCCACAAAGGACATGTTAGCTGAAGGCCTTATAATTTTCCCTTATAACAAATGCACAAATATGAATGGGAGATCTTAACAGTATATAATAGAGGTAAAGAGTCAGAAAGGCAAACAATTAAAACAGGTTTAAAGCTAAATGGTCAATCTTTAAATTTAATATATAATAGAGCTTTATAAAATAAGGTATACATAAGGAAATACATGTTGATTAAAAATCTATGAATGAAATAAAGATATTAACAGTATCAAAACAAATGGAAGTTTTATTTTAATGACGAGTATCCTAAGCTGAGATGCCAGCTGTTGTAGCAAACTGACAATTGTCCGCAGCTGTCCAATTGGACTCAACAGCTTGAAAAGCAAGATAGTATCGTTTTTTATTTTTGAATGTCACACACACACACACACACATATATATATATAAACAAAATAAAGAGAGTACAAGAGAGATACATATCAAAATCAAACAGAACACATCAAACTGAGTACCAGAGGTGCCCTAAACACAGCAAAAACAAAAGGACACCAACACCCACAAATAGTTAAACTAAGCTAGATACATTTACTAATATGTCTAAGCTATATTCTCTAACAGAAGCTGACAACCAATTCACACAAATAGGGTACGCTACCTTTCAGATTGATCAAGAGCAAACTCATAAAACAAACGATCAGCATCCGGAGTCTGCAGTAATCCATCACTCAAGGAACTTGAAATTGATGAGGTGCTGCTGTCGTACAGTATACAACTCCCGAATACACAGGCCAAGACAGCCCTCACTGGGGATATTTTTGCCAAATGTTTCACCACATCTAACTCAAGAGGATATAATGAGACTCCAGGTGTTGCTGAAGACCGGCAATAGCAATTAGGCTTTGCGTCTTTAGATGAAGGAGAAAGTACTTTATTTTCAGAGCTGCTGTTAGGGAACGATGGAACAACCGGAATGCATGCCCATCCAATTCCAGATCGTGGAGGATAAACTGGAGGCACACATGCAGAAATCACTTCATGTACAAAATCAGCACACATAATTTCAGCTACCTTCACTGCTGCATCAGTACTGCCTCTTTCAAAAACAAGACGGGTCAAAAGCTGCATGATAAAACAGTAAAACATGGTTAAAGGAAAGCAAGACATGCTCATCATATAAAAATATTAAATTTTCATAAATATTTCTATTTGGCTACATAAAAGGAGACTTAGTGGCTAAGGCTCCGGCGTTGCTGTGTTTGAGAAGAGTCAAATGTTTGCAGCCTGAAACTCATTAATAGAAGTAATCCAAGTCTCACATTAACTCGATATGATGCCTACATAGGACTTAAAAAGCTTAGGTGATCCCCACCTTACAAATTGATTTTGTGGGGGTGAGTTACGCACAAATACGTATTAAAGTATATCCTAGAATCATCATTGGGCCACTCTAATTATCCAACACCAGGCTCAATGGTGATGGGATGAGAGGTTACTGCGAAAAAACCAAATCCCCTCTTGGTTAGATATAAGGCCTAAATAGAGCTTATAAAACTTTGGCAATCCTCATCTTACAGGTCGGTGTTGTGTGGTTATGATGGAAGGATATTTCAGCAAGTAGGATCAATGACCCCCAGATCTCAAGGAAGCAACCTTGTCTCCCTTTCCGAAACTCTAACTATATTTTATTAAAATAAATATATAAATGAATAAAAAGGTTGCCTTTTAAAGATGACAGACTTTGTTAAGTGTGAGTATATTGTGATGGTTACACAAATAAGTTAAGCATGAGTATTGTTATTGTTGAGTATAGTATAAGAAACATATGTTTTTCACTTTATTAAAATATGATCACATTGATACTTCCCTCAAATTTTAAAAAAATCATGTGTTTGATTGCAGTGTGGAGGGTTAAAAAGGATATATGAATAACTTCTGATAATAAAAATAGATCCACGGTCGTGCAATAGCACAGACTTAAATACTCATAAACATGGTGGTAGTTGCATCTAAAATCAAACACTGTCAAAAAATTCAAATATTTTAAAAAACTTACATCCTTAGGCCACTCATAAACAACAGAGAAAAAGTTGAAATCATGAGTAGTATCAGTCCCATCAACTATGTCACCAATTGCAGCAACATGAAGAATGAATTGTGATAAATATGTCATAGGTTTGGAACTCAAGGGAGAAAATATTCTCTTCCCAGAGTCTTTAATGTCAAAACCAGAAGACTGCAGGCCAGTTTCTCCTCCAACTGAACTTAAAGGTATTGGTTTAACAACTCTTAAACCAAGCCCAAGTGCAATGTCCTTGTCACTGTTGGAAATAAAACTCCTCTCAGAATAAAATCCTTCACCTCTAGTAGCATTTGGTTCAGTTTCTTCATCAGTGACAGCTCTTGCAAGGTTATGCAGCTTGCCTGATTTTTGAATAAAAATGTGTTATAACCAATGAAGTCATGCCTGATGGATACAGATTTCAACTAACTAGATTTTACAACATAACAAAAGTAATAAAATGCCAATAATTATAAGTACCACTCAGAAACTGCCGCTTGCCCATATGAGCATCTTCAATCATCTGATGTAGCAAAGCCAGAGCACGCTCTCTCTGCTCCTGCCGGTGTGACTCTTTTGATGATGTGATGACAATTTCCCCGGATAGGATAGCTTGCAGCGTCGGAGATTTGTCCTGGAGGAGTAAATCATATGAACATCATTACCAATATCACAGCTTTCTACAACATTTGCATGTAAGTTTTTTGTGGTATGGCATTTGTATGTGCTCTAGTAAGACCACAAGAGTAAAGAACATTGGTATCTCCGTAAAAAATAAAATAAAAGGAAAAATCACAATAAAAACATAATTGGAAATCCCCCAAATACACTTGGTACAGCCTGATTTACCAAATTTAGAAATAAGGGGAAGGAGAAAACAATATGCAAAGTATTCTTTCTGCTCAGCGAAGAGTGCGATCATGTTTGCCCCAAGGTATGGAGCAGCTTCTTTTGCTTAAGGTTAGAAGCTTTGCAATTCTTGTCTTTGAATTTAACATATTAGATTTAGTAAGGTGTTTCATTCTTCAAATATCTTGAACAAAAATAAAATGGTATTACATCACTCTTGAGCAGAGTTCCACAATCTTTGTGTGTTTGCATCGTATTTTATTTTGATATGATAAGAAAGGTAAAGCATTTTTTTGGCCGTGTGATAACTGTGATGTTTTTTGGTGTATTTGTGTAGAGCAAAACACTGGTAGTTCTTAGGTTTATTTGACTAGAGCAGAACACTGACAGTTCTCTTCGAAAATGTTTATCCTTACAATATTAAAGAGTAGGATTGTATTTGCGACCTCTACTAATTCTGCAAAGTGCTGTTAAGGATGTAACCTTGACAAAAAAGCAGAGGGGTTGGAAAGCTCTTTTGTATCAATGCCTTTTCAATTTACACCACCTTTATTACGGAGAATGCCTTAACATGGAAGAAGCACGAGTTGCAACACCATTATATAGTGCTTTTCCGAGCAAGATAGTATTGAACTCTAAATTAGTTGCTCAGCAAAGCTATGATAACATGTCAAATAATCACATCAATTGAAAGCATGGGCTGTTAAATAAGGCCCAGAAAAGTATTCTATATCAACATATGGAACCAACTTAATGGGAAATAACAGACGCTGACATAGTAATATTGTTGGATTATGCCAATGCTCAAAATCATAAAAGGAAATTAATTCTTGCATAGGGCATACTGGAACTGACTTTCTTGAAAAGGATTCTTATAAATAATATTCAAGTCCTCACCTGCTCCAAGAACTCCTGTAAGCACTTGAGAAGACGCCGTGACACAGAGATGACTCCCACTTCAAGGATCTGATCCCAATAAGTAGAGCCGGCTTGGGGAGATCCTCCTGGATATATCTCGGATAACATAATTTGGGCCTACAAATTGAATAATAAAAACCACTATCTAGTCATGAGGACAAAGCTTTTAAGAACAATGGACTAGAGATCAAACCTATATTGAATAGCATTCCACAAAAATAAAAATATGCTTAAATGGATGACATTCTTGGTGAACAAGGAATGTAAGAACAAATTTTAGTTCCTAAATTATATCATAAATGACAGTTTAATTCTTTGTTCTACTATCAAATCTCTCCTTTGTCTGTTTTCTTGAAACTTAAAGAAAATATTGGTTTCACTCTATTAATGTTAACAATATACTAATGAGAAATATGAAGTGAGAATGAACAATAAAATAGATTCTGCAACTAGCAAACAAAGTTTTTATAAACCTATAATTGGTAAAACCAACAATGTTAAAATGAAGTCTTTAAATAGGTGTATTACGACAATATCTTTTACGGCAACTTGATTTCAAATGTAACTCGGGTGTTTAACTGAACCCCCAAAGTTAGCCCAAGGGGTGAAGATTTCCCAATAACTACTTTAATCACTGGGAGATTTCAACACACTTTGCATCTAGGAATGGACATCTAGTGTGTGAACAAATGCAGGTGGCCAAATAACATATTTAGGATAGGCTCCTGCACCATATTAGAATGCAGGCTAGAATGAACACAGCTCAAAAAGGTAGCTCAAAGGATGAAAAACGCTCTAGCCTTATAGGAACTATTTTGGCTATATCGCTTGTCAATTTGGGATCTCAACAATTTCATTGTGTCTTCTTATACGGATTATGAGGCTTTGGAATACTGATTTCTTTGATAAGCTTGCTTTCTACACCCTCTTGTTTCAAACTGAGTGGAAAGTTTCCTAACCATCCCCAGTTTGGAAATCAAGATCTACGTGGACAAGTCTCTCATTTGGACTGTCGTACTCGCAGGGTTTAGTATGAATAGCATGTTGAATATTTGAAAATTATAAAATATTGTTTCCCTTATGTCAGCATCATGTGTGGCTCCAGCTTCGAGATGGCTGCTCATTTGTTTTTACACAACTAAGCAGGTCACCCAACATAGGTTTTTGGAGCCTTTCATTAAGCTTGGGAATTCCTGTTAAATCTGAACGGTTAGAGTTATTTAGTTTCAAACCTTTTAAAGGATTAGGGAGGCCAGAGATTCGTGGGACTGATTAACTCATACGGTTATTAGGTGTATTTAGCAGAACTGAAGAGGATAGTGCCGGTATGTTTAAGATTACGATTCTGAGGCCCAGCTACGAAATTGGATTGGTTTTTCTGGTCTGTCTCTTTATACTTTATAGGCATCTTAATTGCAATGTATTAGAGAGAAAATTGAAAACTAAAAGATTAGCTCTCCTAATAGCTAAACAGGCAAGTATAGGCCGAAGAATGGTATTCATACGTCTCTCTAACATTTGCACCCAAACTGCTATTGTTATTATGAGCTTCTTTTCCAGATGTGTTTTGTTTATTGTTTTTGAAAAGGAAAAAATATTAAACTACTTTTATTTTTTGTTCTTTCCCCCTTCCCTCTCCATAGTCTAATTTGTTTTGTGTGGATGAGGGATCAGCTGACTGGAATCTATTTAAGAAATTATTGCAGCACCTGATTCAGCAGTTGTTGAGACATCCCTGCAGACTTTGCAGAAGTTGCAGCGACATCAATGCAAAGAAGAATCTGGCAAGAAATGCACATTCTCAGAACCAGATATACACAAAGCATTCTATTCCTCATCAGTTGAAATGACAAAGTCTAAATTGCTTTCTTAACATTTTAGCCACTTACTGTAGACAAGGGTCCCAACTGGGAGCGTAAAGAGGAAAAATCTAGATCCTGTACACGGGACACCACGTCATCTACCTACATTTACAAAATTAGTAACCATTCATGACAAGCAATATCAAATATTCAAGAACATGATAAAAAGGAATTCATGCAGAAATTGCAAATTGCAACCATGACAATTCAACTCAGTGTTCAATACTGATAAAGAAGAAAGGTATATTTGTCAAAAACATAAGGATCTGGTAATTTGAAAATGATAACAGCATCTACATACCCTAAGGATATAGTGCAAAACCCACAAGAATCACACTCATTGAATTGCCCTATAAATCAAGAAAAAGAAGGAAGAGGATGGAGGTAGGAAGACAACTCATTCAGGCCAATTATCTAAGAGGGGTTTCCTGCTGATCAACCTCAAAAATTACAACCATTTAAGTTTTTAACAACCTAAAGAATAAAATTTGGCCTCCTCTCTTTCACCTTAAGTGTGTTGTGTGCAAAATCTATTTTTGAAAAATGAAATGACAAAATACTTAATTGTGTGTTGCAGCCACCTGTTCTGGAATGATCTCTTTGCTATCTTTTAAGCACAGCATGTACCCCCTACCTAGGGGCAAATTATGTTGGCACATTACCAAGGTTTTGGCAAAATCAATGAGGCCACAATTCACTGGCAATTAAATATAATTTTTTGCAAAATTAATAACTTGGTTCCACGCACATATGGCAATAATGCAATGAGATGACGGGAAAAATCTGTCAAAGCCATAAGTTCAACAGGTCAGAGAAATTCCAACCAAATAAAAGTACATACAGATGATTTTTTGCAGGCACTGTCTACCCATTCAGCTAACTCGAGGGTTGCTTTGTCTTCAGCAGATAGTGAAAACCGATGAACTGCTTCTTCTCCTATATCAAACTTTGCTTTCTGCATGCAACTGCAGAAAGGGAAAAAAAACATTTCAGATTTTTTGGGATGAATAAACATTTAACACATTTAAGAACATACAAGGAGGGAACAAATTTTCCCTATGACAGATGAAACAACAAAATAAAGGAAACTTAAAATAGACCATTAGCCCAAAGAGTTCTCTAATACTCGGGAAATTCATGAGAAGAACCAAAGACCAAGAAATGAAAATATAACAAAAAGCACAAAATACAAGCTGCACTCACAGGTTGAGTAGCTTGGAGGGAGCTGCACGTAACACAGTCAATGCCTCTTTCCATCTCCATTGGCGTTCAGACAATGGAAGAAGATGCTGCAAAATTGATAAGCGCCATTCCCATTCTTCAATGAAACGCGTTGAGATTGACATTCGCCACTCGAGGGCCTGTCTGCTGGTCATCCTTACATCACCATCTAGTGTGTTTTCTAATTCAACCACAGATGATGGAATGTTTTGACGTAATGTGTCAAGTAACAAAGTAGTGAAAGATATAACCATTTTATTTCCCCCTTCATTTCTAGCTGAAGAATTATTTCCCGAAGAAGGTGCATTGGTTAACGTAGAATCACTCTCTTGTGATCCACAATGCATCGAGTTAGCAGAGATATTATCCATATGCAGCAGTGAAATTAAGACATCCACCATAAAAATCTGCATCATTGAAAAATCAGGGTTCAATGGAAAAAGTATCATAACTGGAAAAAGAAGTTTTAGAGTCTTGGAACAATTGGTGCAAAAACTTTTTTTTTTTTTGACAAATTGGTGCAAAAACTTATAATATTAAAATATAAAGATACATTTAAGTATCATAGAAAATACCAAAACAATGCCACGTTGACCATTTTTTATTGTATGTACCATACCACATAGACACTACTTGGTAATGTTAACAACAACAAACCGCTGATATATGACATTGAATTCTACACAAACTTTTCCGAAATTCATTTTGTGAAAATCAACAAAAAGATCCAAATACAACATAAAATTATTTGAATTCAAATAAATTAAGGTGATAATGGAGAAACAAAAGCAATGAGAAAATTATCCAAATACAGGTAGGCAACATGTAGCACTTGCCACTGGTCAAACGTTAATCTAAATTAGTGCAATAAATTATAAAATTGATTGGAGAGTGTTAGAACTAGAGAATTCAGAAAGTTCGAGAGAAAACTGAAATTGTATTGATGTTTCAATGAATTACATTGTGAGTAGGGTGTAGTTATAGCTGAGTTAGTTAGTTACAAGGCTCTAACTAACTCAGCGCATATTTAGGGATATATGACTAACACCCTAACTAACTCAGAAACTTCTAGAGAAGGCTTCACTAAGACTACAGCTAGTTGTCTTTTGAGACTACTCTAACAGAGAGAAACGAGTAAAATTAGAACATGCGTGGACTAAGGATAAGAATGAGAAAACTAGCTTCTTCTTTTTTTTTGACAAATATGAGAAAACTAGCTGTCACCTACATCACGAAAAAATAGATTTAGATATGGTATATTATTATATTATTATTAACAACTGAAAAAGGAAATTATTACAGTTTTGAAGTTTGATCAGTTGATACCAACACTTAAAATATACAATTTCAAGAAATACAAATGATAAAAGAGAATGCAAAACATTTAAAAAGATGCCACATGGACCACTTTTTATAATGTGTACGATACCGTATAGATCCTACTTGAAAACTTTCACAACTTCCAGTCAAAGATACACGGTATATTGCAACCTACATGAGTTACTTTCTTGCATTTGTTTTGTGAAAATCAATTAAGAGAAGGATCCAAATAGAATATATTTTTTAAATTTTAAATAAATGAAAGTAATATTGGAGAGGAAGAAAGAAAAGCAATTAACAAAAAATCCAAATACAACATGCAGAACTTGTCACCGGTTATATGTTTCAACTTTCATCCATGTCAGGTAAAAAACGATAAAAATAATTGATTATAGAATCTTTGAACAATTGATGCCAACGCTTAAAAATATAACAACTTAAAAAAATACAAAATATCACAGAAAATGCACTTTCACAACTGCTAGTCACTGATCCATATACAGCATATTTTTCAATTTTAAATAAATGAAATAGATGTCTGGACTGAGGAGTATACGATTACAAGAAAGTTCTGATATACCCAACAACATGAAGAAAACTGCTTCTTTGCAATGATTAACATTCTGAGAAGGAAGAAACTGGACAAAAATTATAGAATCATTGAAAATGAAATAACCTTGCGTGGAATATTACTAATAGCATCCAAATGGCTCCGCAAATCCTTCAGATGAACTAGTGGCACATTTTGATGAGTTTCTGTTTCATCAGACATACTCCTTTCCATTGCTCCTAAAGCAAGAACACTTGATTCTAGAGCGTAACGCATATGTAAGAGTTCTACATCTTGCTTCCTATGTCAAATCAAGGAAAATCAGCAACAAAAAAAAAAGGTTTGATGAGTTAAATAGACGTCACAATAACTATGATACATTAAGCATTTGAGCATTTCATGTCACGAAAGTCTCGCTATACGATTGTGGCTTTCATCCAATCAAGCACCATCAGATTACATGTTCATATATGCAAAAATTTCTTGACACAGCTGAGAATAATCCAATGGCAAATCAAATAGTGTAGAAAGGAGAAGAGGTGTGTGGCTAGCATTACTATTAAATAGTATATATCAACATAATCTAATACAAGTTAATTAATAAGATGCCTGTTCACTTCATAGTTGACAAAATTAACATTCATGTAAATATCCCATCTCAAACAACTAAATATCATTTTTATCAAAAATAAAAATATCTTATTTACTATTTTAGCTCGACTTCTACAAAAAAACATTTTCGTTGCTGACAGTAGCAACCAATAATTAATTGCACTAATGAAAGAACGAGAATAGATTACAGAGTGAACATATGCAAAAGGCACTGGCAATCATGCTGTATTCATGATTCATTCTTTTTCCATTTTTAGTTGTTTTGGACTTTAATGGGTATACTGTTCTCCGTCATTGTATTTTCCTCCTCGGCTTGTAACAAAATTAATTTTCTATCGAAATAAATAAATGGAACATCTAGGAATCAGTGTATGTTTACAGAGTATAAGTACAGTATACACACATTAAGACAGAATAAAAAAAATAGATTAATTACTTTTTCAGTAGTGGTTGAGCGAATGCTGTTTCGAAATATGAAAAATTAGTATCAAGAATACATTGTAATTTTCTCGGAAACAATAGACCTCATAATAAAGTGCGCCTGTCGTCTTATACACTAACTAATTAACAAACCCAGTAAAACCAGTCACTTAGGGTTCCTATCTGTCCTAAGAAAAAGACAACACTTCTGATCATTACTTGTTTTTGGTGAAAGCTGCTGAACATTACTGAAAGAGAAAGGAGAATCATAAGCATACCTCTTCCAGGCTTCCAGAGTAGAAGCAATTGGTTGCATAGTGATCAATTCTATGGCTTCCCGGAATTTTATGCCAGGGACAACATCAAACAGTACCTACAGAAGATTCTCCAGTCATGACAGGACAACAGAAGATGGTGCTATCATATTTAACATTCAAACTTAAAGTACAATGAATCTCTATTGAATTTCTTAAACTATAGGACTTAGATCCTTCATAGGAACTGTTTCTGAAAGTTTTTTTTAACTCAATTTGAGTTCAATTCTGTTTCTGGTTGAATGAATTAGTTACAGGATCCAAAGAGCAGCATTTCTTGTGTAGCAATCCTAAGTTAGTTAGAGCCAGCGAAGATTTCTATTCAGCTGCCAAAACTGTTATGTATTCAGTTTCGGACAGTTACATAGCAGTTACATGTTAACTAACTAGATATAAACCAAGTAACTAACTAAAGGTTAGTTGGGCTAATTCCATTTCTATCCTTTGTCAATCTCAAATGAATTATTACAGATTTCATGGAAATTTAAAAAATCAGAGAATATCAACTTGTGATATATTTTCCTTTGAAAAATAAAGACTGCAGTTTGTGGTGACTACAGATAATTTAAGTGAAAGTAGATGCCCTTCATGATTTTACGCATCAACAAACATATTATTTTGTAGTCAAATCTGTTTTCATCAAAGATATACCCACTGTGTGTGGAATGTCATAAAATAACTTGTATAGTTACATGATAGCATCAAAGGATGTTACCAAAATAAAGGAGGAACCTTACCAATTAAGATCATAACATCACTGTCTACAGTTTATAATACATCTATCTTCTAAATAAAAATAAAAACAGCCCAACAGCTGCTGCGCTACATATCAATATGTATCACAGGATACAAAAAACATAAAGTTCGAATATTCATGTGCATCCTATAAAGGAGGATAGTCTTTAGTGAGAAGATGCAAAAATTACATATATTTTAAGTCAATCACATCAATAATTATTGATATGGAATTATAACCCTTCCAAAGATAGGAGTGAATTCCAAGCACACCAACTACAGTGTCGTACATTTGAAATAAAGTATTACCCGAATAGGAGTTTGGACAGAAAGACGTTCCAACACAAAGTTCTCAACAAAATGATCAGAATTGGCATCTTCATCGCTAAATGCCACTTGTTCTTTTCCAGGGCGCACTAATGACAATTTCGAATTCCATGACTGGCCAGAATTCACACAAGCAACAAAAGAGGCAAGATCGAGCTGATAGCATAAAGTATCACATAGATGCTCCACACATGACATCTGCCAGAATATCAAATCAAATTTTGAGTGAAGTTCCACCTATTCATTCTTTTACTTTTACTACCCACAAATCACATTTGAAATGACGAAAGACGAAAAATACCTCATCTGATTTATTACCATAAAGAGAAGATTCTTCAAGCCGAATTACTTGTGACTTACTTGTCCAGAGAAGTTGCATTAATTTTATCCTGGCTGCTATTTTACCGGTCAATAAATCCCAACCCATGGCAGCTACTAAAGGCTGAAGTTGTGGAAACAATTGGAGGACCTGCAACAAACAAGTACAGAAGTTTTATTTTTTAAAGTACATCTGTGCAGGGACTAGGGACTAGGGACTAGGGAGAGTTAAATTGACAGGATGTAATAATTGATACAGTAGCAAATATTTATTCATAAGCGTACAAAAATTGGCACATACACTGCTAGCTTCTTCCAGGTGCTCCCTTTTCACAGCAGACAGGGCAGTATCCATGATACATTCAAGAACATGTACTCCAGAAACACGAGCATAATGATACATCTCTGTCTTGCATGATCTGATTACCTCATTCAGTGATAATGTCTTACCATCCAAGTTCTTACCAGGCTTCGGTTCTGCCAGATAGTTTTGAAGACGTGCAAGAGGACGCGGAGTAAAATTTTCAGTTTGAACTCTATCCATTTCTATCTCTTCAGACAAAACTTCGTCATGAATGCTCTAAACAGAAACGTTGATATTCGATATAGTTAAACAAAACAAAATTTCCTTTTACGTAAAATGTTCAAGGAAAAAACTATATATGATGTACAGTGTAAACTTGTTACTCATCTAAAGTGATTTTAAATAAAGGAAAATAATAACACCGAGACAAAATGACCAATCTAAATTGATATGGGTTGAGTTATAGTGAAACCATTTTCTCTGAGTTGATTAAATGTGGGGAAAAGGTGGGAGACGTAGGAAATGCATTACTAGTTTTTTTTGTAAAAACCTTACTGATCTGAAGCCGGAATGCTTTAACAGATCAACAAAATGATTCTTGAAAGACAAAATAAGCATTCCCAAAAATTTCTGCTCGCTTGAAAAATGGTTTTGTCTGCTTTCTTTAAAATAAGATGTCTCTGAATCATTAGTCTTAGAAATCGTGGTTGGGACTAACACAACCCCCACAAAACCGGCTTGTGAGGTGAGGATTTCCCCCACTTATAAAAACATTGTCAGGCCATCACTTATCCGATGTGGGGCTCTTTAACTATTAGTTTCTTAAAACTCATTATTTTTTGTGTTGCTTTCTCTAGCATCCCATTTGAAGTGATGTCTTGCTAGTTGCTATGCAAACATTATATGTGATTGTTCTACTTTGGAATTTCCTGAATGTTAGTTACTTTACATCCAATAACTTAAGGAAATAAAACACTTGTTATGAGAATTGGAGTTGTATAGGAGTCCAACATTGGCAAGGTTCCTGGGTTGTTGGATGTACATAAGTATTTGGGGCACCCTCATCTTATGAGCTAGCTTTTGAGAGTGAGATCCAATTCCATTGAACATCGTATTAGATCCAGGTTAAGGATGACAATGTGGAATTGGTCCAGTACCTGTGATAGGCGTAAGGGTGGGATTGAAGTTGTATTGGAGTCTTACATTCCCAAGGTTCCTGGGTTTTTGGGTGTATATATGTGTTTAGACACCCTCATCTTATGAGCTAGCTTTTGAGAGTGGGATTCAAATCTAGTTAACAATAAAAAAGAAATCCGGCAGCAACGCATGCACCGATTAAATATGATAATTCCTAAAGGATTCACAAGATGGTTTGCAACTCCGGAGACATTTCTTGGTAGGAAAAACAAGTGGAATCACATACAAACTTGTATTTTAGCAGTATTTCTTGTGAACTCGTGCAATCTCGCTCAAAATTGTGAGTTAGAGCCTGATTCAGCAGCTCTGATGAAACATGCAACAATGCATGCAGCGATGGAAGTATGCTACTGAATGAAGGCTCTGGAAGATGGTAGTCAAACTCACATATTGACTTGGATGTCTTTGCTGTGTCAAAATTGCCACTCAAGCTCGTTGGAGATGTTGATGTTTCTAGGTAGTAAAATCATTTGGACTCGAGCAAACTCACTCAAAATTATGAGTTAGAACACGATTTTGCAAGTCTATTAAACCTAGCACAGCTTCCCTGCCAAACGGAGCTGTCTTCTCATAGAATCCAGTCCTTCCAACAAAAACTCTCCCTCCCTTCTGGAAATCCTCTAGCAACACTTAGTTCAAAGAATACTCACTGTCTGGTGAGCATCCCGCACCACAAACACATCCTTACATTGCTCCGTTAGATGGTCTTCCCCCTCAACATTCTAGCACAAACCTACTGCTTTGTGTTGTCAACTCGAAAAAAGCCAATCCCAGCTCTGTTACTAAACTAATTTTACTTTGTTTGTGTAACTGTGCATACTGTACTCTTCTGTTATTGTTGTGTATGCCTATCAATTTTGGGTTGAGATTGAGTGACTTTGTGGAGGGAAGGTCGCCGTGCCTTTGTGGAGGGAAAGTCGCCGTGACTTTCTCTCTATCTCTCTCTTATATTACTCTCTCTCATCTTAACTACTATATCTCCTTCATCTTTCTCTCTCATTAAACACGCTAAAATACACTAAAGTCACCATAACTTTCCCTCCCTGAAGTCACCTAATCCCAATCCATCAATTTTATGTGTCGAACCCACTTGTTATGTGCTTTGTCCATTCATCATTTTCTCAGTCTTAAAGTTCTGAGCCTGTCCACAAGACCATTAATTTTGAAGATCTTGAACATTTAGGACCCATTTACTATAGGAAAACATTTTCTATTTCTATTTCCTAAAATTTGAATTAATTTTACTTGTTAACAAGGAGAAAAGAGACTCTTGATGTGAACAATTGCCTTGCATTTCCAGAAACAATGAAAATGTCGAGAGATATTTTCATTATTTCTTGAAGTGCATCATTCTAGCTAGCATTTTATCTTCTCTCCGTCATAGTAATTCACTTATTAACTACGAAATAAATATAATACAAATTTTAGACAATGAAAGTTTGAAGAATTTTCACAAAGTAAACAGGTCCTTAGCTTGCTTTAGATGGTTTCACCTTACGAAAATATGATTTAGTCATCGGTGCAAGAGTAGGATTTGTACTGTCACATTTAATTATTGTGCATTGCTTTTGTTAGGGAACTGCCTTGGTTTTTTAATATTGTTTTTACATTGGGTAAACTGTTCAATGTTAGAAGTCGATTTTACGAGTCTAGACCACATAAGCACCAAAAGTTTACATAACACTTGTATTTGATAGCATTTAATGATCGTAGGAAGAATTATAAATGAATAAACCTTTGGCAGAAAGGAAGGACTGCATACCTGCATCATTTGAACAATATCTCTGCACTTTGATGAAAGAGCTTCACTGTAAATCTTTAGAATTTGATTGCGCATGATAAGCCAAGATTCCCCAAAATCCTCACTTCTCGATATAATGCCCTTCAAGAGATCTTTCAAAACTATGCTACAAAAGAATTAGGATCATGCAGGTATGAACTACTAGGATTGTAAAAATATTTCAACAAAACAAAAAAAATCACAAATTAAGAAATGATAAGAAAGTTCCATAACTGCTCCTTCTATAACAGATAAAGAAATATTACATGATTTATCATATGTTTGAACTTGCAGGTAGCACAGATACAAATAGTATCATGACAAAATAAAGGAAACAAAAAATACATGAATCTTGTGCGCAGGCAATGAAATCTATCAATGTGTCCTCCAATTTGGAGAATAAGGTCTGGAATCTGGATTATTGATTCTTAAGGGTGCTACTCGATACTGTTTTACATTAATTCAAAAGACAAATGTTCAAAGAAATTGGTAGCCTAACAGTTTTCTGAGTATTAAAGGAGTAGTATAGTTAGTCTTAGTGCAAGCTCATGAGAGCTTGCCGTAGGTCCTCTCTATCCTATCCCGGTATTCCCTACCTGTAACTAACTGCTTCAGACAGTTAGAGTGCTGTAACCAAATGACATACTGGTGTCGGTCATCTTAGCAGTAGTAATCTGCTACTGCAGGTCTAGCTAAATGTCTATAAATAGACATTCTAGGGATTGTAATCTATTCATTCAATCATATCAACATTATTCAGTTAGAGTTCTAACTAACTCCTAGGGAGTGAGCCATGTTGCCCTACTGTTTTCTCTTCCTTTTGTCTTTTTGGTATTACTTCTTATCCTCCACTCCTCCTAAGTGTACATTAAACGTTTTCAACTTTTCATTCTATTACCTACCATACAACAACCAAGCTTTTATTCCCACTCAGTCACGTAAGATTAAACTGCATCACATTATCATGCCATGTATAAAGTTCACATTTAGATCATTTACCAATACCTCTACGCTGACTATTGAACTGCCTCCTATCAGACTGACCCTCCTGCGTTTATTGGGTCTTTTCCACACATGCTAAAACAATCTAAGACTAGACCCCACCATATTTTCTACAATGATGGCTACCTCGTTTTTCTATCTGGCGATGCATTCCTAAGTTAAACTTTTCTTGTGTAATACTGCAAAATCTCATGCAGCATAATATTCTCATCTCTGCAACATTGAGCTTACTTTGATTCTATTTTAAAATCATCTTTAATTTAAGCAGTGATACTTCTGAATTAAGGGGCAGCACTAGTCCATAGCACTGAACATAGACCCAAATAAGAATGAGTTAAGAAATTTATAATATCCTTGCTAATGAAATTCCATAGTTCAAACAAAATCTAGAAACAAAAACTTTATAGGTTTCCATAATAGATTTAAAGCATCGTGAAGGTTCGATAAAACATTGTAAGTCTCTATGCATGTTAAAACTCCATTCATTCAATATATTGGATGCTAAAAGGGAGACCAAAATTCTACATTCAAGAATCAAAATACTCATAATTCCATTGGAAAATGGTGCATTAACATGGAAACAAATCATCAGGGACAACTCACTAGTCACTAAAAACAACCCTCACAACAACATCACAAGTCACTTCAATTTGAATGGGGGAATTAAAAAGGCACATACCGGTATTCAGATTGATAGAGTCCATAATCAAAATGGAGAAAATGTATATGAGAAATTGCCCCTTCAACATCACCACCTTCAAGACTCTCCCTAATAGCATTCAAATGAACAACCTGAGCCATCTTCTGTATCCCAAAAAGCACCTTAACGTCAACATCCTCCTTCAAATCATCATCACCACCCTTAACATCAACCTCTAAACCATTATCCTCAAGATCACACCGTCTAATCTGCTTCTCTATATTCTCACTCAGTGCTTCAAAGACATCAGCACAGTGCAAAACCAATTTCCTCAAACTCGTCAACTCAATTTCTTCAATCAAACTCACACTGATTTCAATTTCGTTTTCAACTTCATCATCTTCATCAACTCTCAACCTCTTAAAACCTAACTCCAAAACCCTATCCAAAACTCTTGTACACAATTTCACCTCATCATCATCATTTTCCTCCTTCTCCGACACAAAATCAATCAAATGCTGAACAAGAACAAGAAACTCTGCCCGTAAACGGAGCGATTCGGAATCAAAATTCCAAACGGAGGAAGCGTCATCCAATTGAAGCAATTCGAGAGTGGATAGACAGGTGAGAAGAGCGGGAGAAGAACAAGATGAAGACCAAGCGATGTTAGGGAATTGAGCGGATCTAGCAACGATAGATTGAAGAATATGGCGAGTTAGGTCACGGTTTCGCGTTCGGAGAGCGAGAAGAACGCCGCGTAAGGGTTCGAATTGAGCGAGATGAAGATGATTCGCGACGAGGCGACAGAGGGTTTCGGTTTCTTTCCCCATTGTCGCATCGCGGTGATGCTGCTGCTGCTGCATCAAAATGAGAGATTGTGCTTGTTGTTTCTTTCAATTCGAGAATGAAATGAAATGATTGCGCGGAAAGTGTTTGTTAAATGGAGTCCAAAATGAATGAAACACTGTCTTCGCTCTTCGGCGTGAGCCAGGTGTAGACGTAGTGATGATAACGGTGACAGCAAAATAGAGTAAATAAATTTTAATCGCAATCTCTTCTCCTAATTTCTCTAAATAAGATTTTAGTAATTTCATTTTTTTTTTAAGGAGGGTGTATTATATTAGGATTTTGATGAACAGTTTTTATTTAAATAAGTCTTGAGGATTTTAAAAGATTTTGTAGAATTTTGTTGATTTTAAAAGATTGTTAAGGATTTCAATGGATTTAATTCATAAAATTTTAAAGGATTTTATGGATTTCAAGAGATTACGAATTTTATGAATTTTAATAAATAATTGAAAAAAATATCATCAAAATTTCAATAAAGACTCTTTTATTTATTTTACTTTATTTCTTATTGGAGAAGGGGGGAAGGAGAGATAGAGAGAGAAAAGGAGAGAGTAAAAGAGAAGGGAGGAGAGAGATAGTAAAATCTTAAAAGAAAAAAACAATCACAATAAATCTCATGTTTTCATGAAAGACTTTTTCATGCTAAAATTTCACTATAAAATCCCACAAAATTCGCCAAAATCTGATTTATTAAACAATCCTTCGAAATTTGAATGATTTTGAATACAACTAGATTTTTTTTAAGTGATTAAGAATCTTGGTTGAATGCCACAAGATTTTTTTAAAATGACAAAGAATCCTGATTGAATAACACAAGACTTTTTTTAAATTGAAAAGAGTTTTGATTGAATACTACAAAACTTTTTCATGTTAAAAAAGTCTTTTAAAATCCTTTAGAATCATGATCCAATACACCCCCCAATTTTGCAATCTTACTCCCTTCGTTTTTGAAATTATGTCCCGGAATACGATTTTAATAATTTCATTTTTTAAAAAATTTTACTCACTTTGTCTATAAAATTTCTGAAATTATGTCCATGTCTAAAAATAGACAAATAAAATTGATGATTTGATGTCCTCGTGTCTTAGAAAGAAAAAAAAACAAAAATGTTAATTTTAATTCGTGATTGACCAGTGTACAAATTTGCTCCTTCATTTATATGTGTGTTATTTTTTTAGTTAAGGGTGGCAAAAAAAACAACTCCAGAGTTGTCCCTAACAATTCATAAGCTACGTTGTCCCTAACTCTAGACGTATCTGTACAGTCGCCTAACTCTCTAAGGCAAGTGACAGTACACCCTAACAACACCGCACATAACTCAACCTGAATACCAGAAAATCTCCTCAAAACCCTGGATCTCCACGTGCTCTTCGTACGGCCTCCAGATAACGTCATCAAACTGCATAAGATAAAGCAATGAGTGATACGCCATCCCCTCTCCATGACCCTTCTGTAACGACCACTTCATCGTAACTGAATGGTTTTCCACATAGTTGGGATTTGGATCAGGTGACGTTTATGGGGCTGTCGTTGCTGCAATGTCATCCTGGTCTAATACAGGCACAACATCCTCCAGAATATGATGATCGTCATACCCACCATCAATGGCATCGTGGTGCATCTCATCTTGATAATTCAGGTACTCCACCTGCGTCGGGTCAACCATATGCGACTGTTCAGGCTGTGTAGCCTGAGAACTCCCTTCACCATCCACCCTCCCTTTACCTCTATCTCTTCCCCTCTTCGTTATATGTGCATTTTCCCTCTACCGTCGGGCGCTTTGTTTCATAGCACGTCTACCTCTAATAAGCTTTGATGGATCAATTGGCTGTCCCTGATTCGGATCAGACATATATGCACAAAAATTCAAAAAGTTAACACCATTCAAGTTATACGTAAACTATAAACTAAACATCGTTCATTTGTGTGCATTATTTCCATCATAACCTAAACATCATTCAATGTAATTTGTGTGTATCATTTCCATCATAACCTAAACATCATTCAATATAATTCTCATAACCCAAACTAACTAAATATTCAATAATCAATATACACTTTATCAAACTATAATTAACATCATTTCCATAACCTAAACTAACTAAGTAATCAAAATAATTGTCATTGTGGCATTTTATCAAACACTTAGTGTGCAAAGTATCAAACTTATTCAAAATGTGCTCATTTGGCACCATTTAAAACCACATTATACTTAAACATAATTTAAACAGCATAGGCAACAACTACATTCATTTATAAATTCATAAACTACACATGCAATCATCAAATTGTCAATTCCTACATCAACCCTAACCACATGCA
>Ga0228710_1001750_pt1 | contig 33223 bp, 9 predicted proteins | sample MedpolnodulmetaG_FD_177995 | JGI IMG/M metagenome (GOLD analysis project Ga0228710, IMG submission 177995) | Root nodule microbial communities from Medicago polymorpha collected in Santa Monica, California, United States - pink nodules | ecosystem: Host-associated > Plants > Roots > Nodule... | reverse complement strand
AAAATAGGAAATTCTCTTCCTCACTCGCACCTTTCGCTCATCCTTTAAATTTCCAAAAATAACCTTGTCCATATTTTAGAATTCGAGTAGACAAACTGGACCTAATGAGTTAAACCTTGTAAACTTTAAACGAGTCTAACTCGAGCTAAATAAAAAAGTTCGTTTTAAGCCCGAGTCGAGTTTCGAGCTGAAACAATTTTTATTAAATCAAGTTCAGACGAGTTTGACTCAACTCATTTCCAACCCTAATCTCAACCTATATTTTTAACCTCCAAAAAGTGGTTTTTGATCCCAAATGTGATGATTTATTGCCCCAACATCTAATGTGCTCTGATCCATATATGAACTCTTAGAAATTGGGTTGAACTAACTCAATACCACAAGATGGACTAGCAAAACAAGAGAAACAATTTTTAGACTACATCACGCAGAACATAAGACTTTCAACTAGAGTTTGATGTGAGTGGTGCAACAGCGGGTAGACCAATAGATATACCGATAGACTCTAATATCGATTCTCAACGGCGGGTCCAACTAATCTTATAAACTTTGATACCATCTAAAAATTGAGTTGTGTCTAATTCGATCCTGCAAAATCTGTTTATAAGTTAAAGGATACAAAATTGACTTGTATTGATACCTATAATTTATAAACCGTTTTTCAGATCATATCACACCTAATATGCGCCTCTCAACCCTAATTCGTATAAAGGTTTCCAATAGACCTGGGTGTTTGGTAATAGATAATGGAATGTTTGGTTTGATCTGCAACATCATTACTTCTCATTTCATCACTTCAAGAGCATTTCTATACATTTCCTCTTTTATTTTTTAAAAGGAACAAACAACATAGGACAATATGAGACACTAAATTTACAATTTAAGGAAAAACTCAGGACTGTCCTTTTGATTTGAGCAAGGACATGGATTCCTTCAAGGTCAGTTTTGGTTGTTGAAATCAAAAGAACATTCTCAAAGCATCAACAACTTTCTCAGGCCTGTTCAAAAATAAAAATAAAAGGTTATATTTTGAAGAGTTGAATAAAATAAAATATTCTCCAATGCACTTGAATGAATCCTATATGTTGAAGTTACTCTCACCAATCTTCTTGTGGCATATGACCAGCTCCTTCTATCAATTTAAGCTTGATGTTTTGAGGATTTCCTTTCTGAAACTCCTCTGCTATAGACTGTGGCAAGTATTTGTCTGATAACCCCCAAGCAAGCATTATCGGCTTATCCCATCTACAACAACAAGAACAAACAAGCCTTATTCTACTGTGCCTTGTTTGGATAAAAAACTTACTTAAGAAGTTATAGAAAACACATATTGTATAAGTTGTTTCTATAACAAAAGATAAAATAAAGTCAAATTGTTTCATAATCTATCACAGTTTATGGAAAGAAGCTTAAAAGTTAAAACAGTATATGGACAAGTCATAAGTTGTTTTCATAAGTTCTTGCAAACAGTATCGCAAGTACTTATGATGGTCGGTAAGTTTAAATAAGTCAACCCAAACAGGCTGTAAGTTGGATACTGGTTCATTCCATCTAAATTTTAAAGCATAAATTTCAAAACAAATTTATCACTTCAGGTTCAAGATAGACTTTAAATTTTGTTAAGATCCTGCATCAACAGGAACATGGTTATTTAAGCAATATAATGTTGACTTGGTGCTGGTTTCCCAAGCTCCTGGTCAGAAGTGTGTTCTTCACCCATGATGTACTCGGTTCGAATCTAGAAAAAAATACATGTTGACTTGGTTGTTGGGGGTGGAAGAGTTCTTACCCTACACTCAGCATAATACCGACAGCACTAACATTTTACCGTTAAAAAAGGTCTAATCCTTGTAAGGATATGGATAATTTAACACCTACAGCTTATTCTGAGTTAGGCCCAATTTCACCATGCCCTTTCTATTTCCAAAATAAGGATGTTTGAGTTGAATTAAATGTTCCAAAATAAGTAGTGTACTATATATTATATACATTATATGCCGCTTTTATGTAAGAGAAATATATTCCAAATTCAATTTAGGTGTAGTGTTCCTTAGCCTTCTCTAACACAAGCGCAGCTCATCAATTCCACAGAAAAAGATTGAATTGTTTAGTTTTGCGAAGGCTAAAATTCAATTAATATACCTGTTAGCTGCAAATCCTTCAGCTATTTCACTGAAAGTACCATTGAAGTTAGCTTTTCTTGCAGCTTCAAGTAGAGCTGAAACCCAACATCAGAAACTTGATTATTGCCAATTCTAAGTCAAAATTTAGTTTTACTCAGGCTCATTGAATAAACTTTACATGAATAAACTATGGATAATCTACAATAATATTTTTCAATGATATAAATATGAACTTAGCACCAAGTATTTGTTCCTCGGTATTGTTTGGTAGAAAGTCACTCGGCCGATTAGAAAGTCCTCGGTACTGTTTTTGTCACAAATATTATAATCCCATGGCCGAGCTTAATTTTATATCAGGAGGCAATTTATCTCAAAAAGCATCTGATATAGACGACTAAGTAAGCCATAATGAGGGAAGCGAGCACTAGAAAAGGGACGCAAAAAGCCTCTAACGGGGTCACTCGTTCACTTGGGCTTGCTCGTAGTTAAGTCATTTGGTAAAATCAGATAAGTATCTCTAACGGTAAAATACCATTCTTGTACGAAGAGATACATGTGTCCCCTTTCTGTACCTTATTATTTTCAATCAGGAGGAAATATACAGTGAGGACAATTCACGCCCAACGCTAGAAAAGGGACACAGAAAGTAGCACCGACACTTCTGGTCAAATATGTGTCCGGTGTGCGACACCGACAAATGTGATTACACTGAATTATGTCATTTTCTCAAATTATTATTGATGTCAAGGTGGTCGTGTCACGTCCGGTGTCTATGTCCATGCTTCATAAGATGGACGCGTATAAAAAACCAATGGCCAGAGATAGAAAGACTTTACACAGATCCCAAAATACTAGGTTATCCTCCAATCAGGCCACCGGTGACTCTGAAGTCTGAACGGAGACGGTGGCCTGAACTTGTGTTTTCAGACAAGAACATATACCTCCTTCTAACATATACATAGGTCCTATGAACAATCTTATTATTATCATATTTTGACAACAAACACGTTCAGAAAATTCAAGCTATCAAGATTATGTCACTAACCAAATCCAGGTCCACTGCTTGCTAAATAAGGTAACCGATAAACATCAGCCTTTTCATTTTTTAGAACATAACTGCAAAATAATGCATCAGTAAGTGAGAATTTGTCACAAATGTTTTTGAATGAAATTGATTTTGTGAAATTTAATGAAGTGTTTACTCCGAAAGCATGTTTTGGTGTAAAACATAATATAAATTTTTCAACTTAATGTAAAAGCTTCTTTTTATCATTTCTAGTCAAGTTGAAGTTTAAAGATAAATTCAATTTTGTGTGACAACAATCAAATGCAGGTTTCGATACATACGGGCTACCTCTTTCAATAAACCGCTCAGCAATAATAGCATTCTGGCATTGAAATTCACCATATAGAGGGAATCTAAAAATAATCAAAAAGGCGTCAAAGGATTTAGCATAGTGTAAGAATCAAAATCAAAACCAAACAATTAACATATTTCAAAGAGACATAGTAAGAAAGAAGCATTAAATTAAGATGTGTAAGGACATGTAGAGCATAATTTATGGCAGCACATCATTAAACTAGGCTTTAAGTGATTAAGTGTATGATTGGTTCCACTTGTACAGAAGACAAAATTGATTCTAGAGTAGTAGAATTTCTTTTGACATGTTTGGATGTTCTTGATTAAAATTGATTTTGCTCCCATAATTGATTCGAACTTGAATCTAGAATTGGGACTTTTGCTTCTGCAATTGATTTGTAGTCTTGTTTAACCCTGTTCAGCCCACTTTTACATTAATCTATCCAAACATAAATCAATTTACACTCAATTCACTATTAACCGGGATAAATTTTGCAAATCAATTAATTCAAAATCAATTTTTGTCACCGCAAAACCCCACACACTAAAATCAAGAGATACATCTAGGAAACTATAGTATAGTATAGGTTTATCCATCAAGTTTAGAGGTGCATTCATTGGTAACATAAGAGCACAAAACCTTAGCTGCTGAAATAGTCCAGGAATGGGAGATGAACTTGTTAATGGACTGTTTAGTATTGCTAGCTTTGATATCTTGCTTGAATTCTTCAAGGCCCAGGTCAGTCCATATGATCCTACAAGAAAGCCCTTAAGGAGAAGCGTGACCATATATATGTTAGACACAACATTTTGTAAAAGTTCACAAAACATAAATTCAACTAGTATATTCATTTCTATATAATTAAGTACTTATAGAATAAATGCTTATCAAAAGTGCTTATTTATAAGCTATTTCTGTAACAAAAGATAAAAGAAATTCAAAAAAATTCATATAAGCTATTTTTATACAGTATCGTGGAGACCTTATCGAAATAAGTTGAAAACAGAAATGCTATCACTGATTGTATTCATTGTTCTTTAGATACCTGAACAACTAGGTAAAACGGAGACTCGACCCCCAACACCTCAAGTAGTTTATCCAATGCATCATGGAACTCCTTTTCTATAAGAATTTTGAGAAAGAACAACATGTAAGAAGTTTATGCATGAAAATTAATCATAACATAAGATCATTCATGATAACACCTGTGTAATTGAAACCATATCCTGGCTGTGGCTTGTCACTGAAACCAAATCCTATCCAGTCAGGCGCAAAGCAGTGGAACCCTGCATCTGCCAACTGATTTACGAGAAACAAATTGAAATACTATAATTGGCTAATCGTATCCGTGACATGAGTTCAAGGCTATGTTTGGATTATGAAAACAAATAGAACAGAATGAAATAAAACCATGTTATTAGGAATTACCTCAGACATAACGACTCGGTAGCTAAAAGATTGCGTTGGTGCCCCGTGAAGGAATACAATTGTTCCTCGTCTACTATTTGCTGATCCTGCAAAAAGGAAAGGAAAAAACAAGAACATTTTTGCTGAACATATGTTAAAGGGAAAAAATAGAGATCAAAAGTACTTTAACAACAAAGAAATGATACCAGTTTCCCTAACAAACCATCTCAACTTCCCGGATTTTACATATGATCCGTATTCCTTGCCCTTGTCTTGTATTTTCTAGGAATACAAAAATCACAAAACTGTTATTAGATTCCAACTAAACGAAAAACATCATCAGTATTGTTATCCAAAATCAGATAAAGAGTGCATTTGGATGAACAGCTTAATTAAGCGCTTATCGCACAACAACCTGTGTACAAGCTATTTCTACAACTGAAGAAGAAACTGTGGTAAACATCCATAAGCATAAGCCAAAAACAGTTTATGAAAATGAACTATCAGAAAGCTCTTTCAAACACTTAAGCACAGGATCGTAGAGACTAGATCCATTAAGACAGTAGCCTTAGATTGCATGCATGGCCCATTTGTTTTCACAGCATACATTTTGAGGCCACTAATCAAACAAAAGGTCCTCTTATTCTTCCATGTGCCTTAGTTCCAAGATGGCCAAGCCAAAATTTGTTAGAAGACTAAAATCAAGATTTCAAGTGTCTCACTGTTATTCTTTTTAAGTCTACCAAAATGACCAAAATCAAACTATAATCATAGGTAAAATAATGAGTCATTTGAAAACTAACAAAAGTAAGACTACCAAAAATCATCGATATATACGTTACTATAAAATATTTAGCATATGTTTAGTTTCATATTTGTATCTCTCAGAATCTCATGTTTGGATTGGTCAAACGTTATTTGATCATAAATGCTTATGCTTGGCTTCCATCTTTAGAATTGATTCCTGTCCCAAAATCAATTCTAACTAAAAGCTAATATTTCTAGCTTCTACGGTAAGTTGGAGTCGATTCTCAAATTTATTGACATATATACAAACATAAAAGTAATTTTGTACCAAATTATCCAAACATAAATTGATAAATCACCTTTTTAATGAACGTATCCAAACATAAATTACTTTACCTTTAACAAACTTTCAACTAAAATCAAACTTATAAAATTAATTTAGACAAAATCAATTTTAGTCACCTTAGACACTAAACTCACTTACTCTGAAATTTTATGTACACAGCCATATTACACAAAATAGTTAAGTGTGTGTTTGGTTTGAAGACAACAAATATTGGTTTTAAATGAATTGATTCTAACTAAAAGTGAGTTGAATGGAAAGTTAATTACAATTGTTTACGTTCATGTAAAAGTGGATTGAACAATAACTTCTAAAAATTGATTTTAGAGGCACTTTAAAGCTAAAAATTGATTCTAGAGGCTAAAGCTACAAATTCTAGTTTCGAGTTAGAATCAATTCCAGAGGCAAAATCAATTCTACTTGCTAATATCCAAACATTTCAAAATCAATTCGAATCAATTATGCCTACTCCGGCAGTAGAATCAAGCATACACACTAATTCATCATAAAAATCTAAATAAGCTCTACCAATCATATCTATAAACAACCAAAACTCGTATTATCAAGACTCAAAAGAAAAACCTAAGGAAAGTTAAAAGCATTGAAATATAATATAAGAATGAAGAAACTTCAAGAAAAAGTGATTACATCTATCATTTGTCCAACATTGCCAGCTTCAGCAGGATTTTCAGACAATTGAATGGCACTACGGCTTGATGGATTATCAGTAACAAATCCAAAAGGGTTGAATGATGATTTATCATCTTGATCTTTGCTTTTGGATTCACTTTTGTCTGTAGAACTAGCTATGATTCTTATACTATTCACTCCTCTGCATGAACTTGTGCTTGATGCTCTTCTTCTGTTACAGTTGGTGGTAGTAGTTGAAGAAATAGCAAGGTTGAGTGTTGGAGAATACATAGTAGAAAACACCATTGTTGCAAAAGAAAGTGAAACAAAACAAAACAAAACATAACCGAACATAACTAGCGGTTCATGTGGTTACTTCAATGTGCTCCTCATATATTTCCACCTAGGACATTCTTAACTATAATCATTTAATCTTATTCAAAAAAAAACTATGGCTCCCTCTACTCCATTATTTTTTATGGGACTTCATGATTATATGTCTCTAAATTTAAGGGGATTGAATATTGTCTAGCTAAATGATTTTTTTTATATGATGATAAAAAGATAGTAATATCTTGACCCAAAAAAAAAAGAAAAAGATAGTAATATAAATGTGTTTGCTGATTCTTTGAACATACTTTTAGCAATGATTTTTTTTCCATGATATAAATTTTTTTAATTTGGGAGACTAAAAAAATGTATCGGATAATGTTTGAGGAGGGTTTAGATAAATTATATAAATTTAATCTATATTGTTATAATATATTCAAAATAAAAAACATATTAATAATAAGCATTCATCATAATCTATAAAATCACTCTCTCAAATAAAATATCATTTTTCTTTTTTATTTTGCTCTCATCCCCTCCCTTTGAAAGGTGTTAGCTCATGGTAAGAGTTTGGCTTAGACATATAGTTTAAACCTTGCGAGAGAATTGTAAAATGATCATTGTTATTCCTGTTTTTATCAAGTGTCTTTTATTTAAAAGGATCAAGTATCATTATTATCAATATGTTTTAGATATATTGTTAAAAAAATGAGAATTTAAACCAACAAAAAAAATGATTTGAGAAAAGTCTTTTGAACAGCTTCTCTTAAAAATCATTATTATAAGAATTTTTTTAAAAAAAAAAATCATTCTAAATAACTAAACACAGCAATTTTTTCAATTTTTTTAAATACTCTTAAAGTTAATTTCCAAATAATTAAATATTAGAATCAATTTTTTTATACTTGGAAACAGACAAACTTAATTTTCAAAGTTTGTTATGGTGCAATTTATTAACATTATTACAAACTTAGTCTAATTTGCATAAATAGATTAATCTTGCACCGTGCATAAAGAAGTTTTTTACTAATTGATCAACAAATTACATCATGTCATAATTGTTTGAAGAGAAATGTTAACCGGTGCTTCCGGGACATTGGTTAAGAAAATAAATATAGTAATATGATATTGGAAATTGTACAACCAACTCCTCGAAAATATAAAAAGTGCTATTTTAAATTTAAAACATTCTTTTTTTGATTTCCTTAACTAATGCCCCGAGGACACCGGTTAACATGACCCTTGTTTTAATGATTATGTAACCCAAAAAAATTTGTTTTAATGATTAGACTGATACAATGGTAGAAACAAACTTGTGGATGATGTAAGATTTGTTTCGCTGGTAAACCATATAATTGACTCATTATTACATGGTCAAAAGTTCAAGATGTTTTTTCTTTTGACCCCCTTATTCGCTCCTTGTCCTTTAAAAACACAAAAATAAAAAATCAATTGATAGTAACAAATTGAACAGTTTAAGCAATTTCCAGGGGTCAAACGAGTACAAATTCGAAGTTCAAAAGTTTGTCGTTTTGGTTTTGGGTTTTGAATTACTTTACATCTTTGGCCCAAGTCCAATTTGTAACCTAAAACCCTAAATGAGCATTGAACAGCCTCTATAAAACAATCAGGAACACAGTAGCCTCTCAGCCGAAATCATCAATCTCAGAACAAATTCATCTTCGTCCCTAGAAGTTGTTAGATTAAGATCCTTTGTTTGTTAGATTAAGATCCTTTGTTTGTTATTTAAAGTAGCTTCTTATAATTTCTGCACTTAATTTTGTATGATTTTATTAGAAGCTGCTGCTCCATTTTAACAAATCTTATTTTCTTAGATATCATCCAAAGAATCACAGGGTGGTTGGGGTGTTTCAATGCTTGAGACCTTAAGCGACCAAGTGATTCTCTGGGTTATTTTCTTAATCATTCTTAGATAATCCGGGGTCAGTGAATGTAAGTGCAGACTGTGTTGGTAAGCCTTGTTCAAGATTATGTTATGTATCTGTTTGTATGTGTTGAACGAAGAAACAAAAGGCAATAAGGTATATATGACTGATGCGTTGTGTTGGATCAATACAATAGTGCATTCAGTGCTTTTTTGTTGCCGAAAGTAATGATTAAGCATCAATGCTTGCAATTACCGTTCTTTACTATATACGGTCCTTGCATTCGTATGCTCCTACATCTTTCATTTTCCACTATTTTAATATCAAAACTATTAACCATTTTTTTATTGTTTTTTAAAGGTAATGTACAGCAAGAGAAAGGTCTGCTTTGTCAGTAATCCACATTTTAAAAACAATCTAGATAAAAAAAAAATGTTATCTCTGGTGGATATTGTTTTTTTGTTGCAGGTGTAGTTGCAAGGATCATCTGAGAACTTTTTGTTTGGAGCATGTGAACCTATGGAATTTGTATTTTTCAGTTGGTTAGATTTTGCTGAGAATTTCAGAAAAATTCACATTTCATTTATTCATCTGATTTATGGACTAATTAGTATAAAGTTATTAGTATCTTTCCTTTTGACCGAGCTTCTGAGGCCCTTTGGATGTAATTGTTGAAATCAGACCTAATCTTCGTTGTAAAAGGTGAAAAGGGTCTCCTTTTTATAAACTCAGTCCTCCTCTTTCTAAATGTGCTCCAATAGTAATTAAGTGTGATTGTTGGTGGGTACTTACTTATACTTCCTATTCCCAATTATTGCCTAAAATTCTATAAAAGTTGTTCTCACCAAATCTAAGTGGCTAAGAAACTCACAAATTGTATATAATTCAATGTAGGTGAAGGAATTGGCCTTGTTTATACTAATCTTTGAGACCATATAACAGCTGAAATATGCATCAATGGGAACATAATCTTGTGGATATTGAAAATGCCAAACATGAGCTTATAGTCAATAATATGGTAGTGCAATGGATCTTGACCTCTATGCCATGCTATCTTGTCTAATTTGTATCAAGAAGTTTACATTTTATTTTGGTTTTGAATAGCCTAGTAATGAAATCACATACACTAAGTGCACATAAGTGAGAGATTAGGGGTTCAAACTCATATGAAATGTCCTTGTGGTCTTTAAGTTTACATTTTAAAACCAAAATAGACATTACAACATAAATAATTAACTAAACTAGATATCAAATACTATTGACCAAAATTTCAAATTTTAATGTCAAACCAATGTACAATTTTAACTCATAAATGTTGTCGATCACGGATCGCCGAAAACTAGCCATTTGTTTGAAGTTTTGCCCGGGTATAGTGCTGCTATCGACGCTATAGCGCTGTAGCACCACTATAACTGCTATTTGAGAATACTGAAACTCAAACTAGTAAAATCAAGAATTTATCGATTTTGTCTGAGTTTACCGAAAACAGAGTTTACATGGAATTAATTCATTTTATAACCTATATTCGTAAACCTGTAAGCTCAGCAATTTGACTGCAGTATGTGAACCAGATCCCATGCATGCTCCTTAGAGATGATCAATCTTGTCTCATTAACGATTCAACGAATCTGGTGTGCAACTACTGTGTGCATTTGTGAATAGTTGGAATAAAGAGTAGTCCTTATGTCAATAAATACAAATCCCTAAATTGTCTCTGTAACTCTGTTGGATTCTGCTGTAAAATCCCTAAAATGATGAGATTCTGTAATTATGGCTGCATTATTATTGGACACATGTATAACTATCAATAGAATATATTTGTAATTATTATGGCATTTGACGTGTGTTGTAAGTGATGTCTAATGTTTATGTTTGTTCTTCCTCTATTGTTTCATGAATTCTTCACAAGGAACTGTGATATTTTAAGATTCTTTAATCTTTGGTCACCTCAAACATTCATTGTTAAAATATTTCGGATAGCAGAAAATATTTGTAGTGGATCCTTTATTAGTGACAATTCTATGAGTGTTCTTTTGTTCTGGTGTTTGTCTTGTGCCTGTACTGGTGATTGATCTATGTTCTTAGTGCAAACCGTAGAAACAAATTGTTCTTAATTTGTGATTAGCTAAAAAGATGACTAATTGCTTGTTTGATTTCTGAAGTTGCCTCTTAGAGCTTAGAGCTTCTATGTAGATGCATTAATTTTCTGAAGTTGCAGAAAATTATTTCAGATAAACAAAGTGTTATTTTGGTGGATAGTTTTATATATGGACCTTAGGTTTGATTCTAAGGTTGAATAATCTTTGTCACCGGTTGAAGGTGCTTTTACATTGTTTTTGAAAAATTAATTAATGCATATAATTTTTTGGCCAAATGTGTATTGCCACGTCATGAATGAGTTTGACACATAAGCAAACTGACTTGGAAATTGTCAGTTTGGTAGATGAGATTAAATATCTGAAAGACTTTTGAGGTCCAAACAAAATAACACTTGAGCTCTCGATTCATTTTCAGGGCCCCGCTTGAAATTGTCAGTTTGATTTTTAAGGCATTTACATCGGTTTACAGAAGATAGGTGTTGTGAATTCGAACAAAAAACACAAAGATACGTAGAATAAATGAAGTAGTAATCAATGAAAAAAGTAACCTCATGGTTTTAAGAGTTTCGAAAATGTCTTCGAAAGATATAGAAGTTATATTATTGAATCAATGGTAGTGACAAATGACCATACCAGAATTTGTGTGAAAGTGATAGTTTGTGTCAAAATAATCTGGGACATCAAGAAGTAATGACATGTTTATTAAGACTCAATGTCGCATTTTATTATGTTACTTTAAGTGGTTATATATAATTGACTCTGCATAATGGTTATATCAACTCCAATTTATTGGAGGAAGTGGTCCCAAGGAACACTTACTTTCTGTTAAATGTGACTGTAATATCTTGTTGAAAAACCTTGAAGACATTTAAATTTCTAAGTTTAGTTGCTTGTAGAGTAAGATCTCATAAATGTCTTCCCTTTTCTTTCTCTAGCATAAAAATATTACGTCATGAGCTACATCCAATTCCAACTTCATCCAAAATGGAACCGAAAATACACTAAATCAAAACCATTATCATTGAACCATGATTATAAGTAACAATTATTTTTGACAATTATTTTTTTCTTAAAAAAAACAATTATGTTTTAAAATAATATTCAAACTCCACCATTCTTAACAAATATAGCTTTCAAAATTATATTTCACAAATTATTTTCTAACTGATTTGTATGTTTTTTGGTTGAATTGTGTTGTGGTTGGTTAGAAAAAGTAAATTATTATCATAAAAAATTTATAAACAGAAGCTTTAAATTCAATTTTGTAGTCCACATTGTTAGATGTAGGGGTCTGGATTTGAATATACTAATAAAAAAAATCAATTTTGTTACGAAATCGTAAAACTTTTTGCTACACTTTGCGAGTTGTATTGTATTCGGTTAGAAAATATATGGATAACAAAATTACACAAGGTTAAGAAAATAAGATGTGTTTTATTGGTGGGTATTATATAGTTATCTTTCTTCCAACATAAAGATAAGAAAGAGATTAATTACAAATATATAATTAAAAACAAAAAAGAGTAGCAATTTATCTTCTCTTCCTTTCTTTCACGTAGACATACTTTTCTCATTTACCAATTTCACCAAATGGCAAAATACAAAACACACAAACATTTTTACATCACCCACCATTCCAAATTCTTTTTTCAACATAGTTCCTATTTCTCTTTAGTGTTTGTTTTTCCTTTACTCCATTTTGAGCTTACAATGCTTTGCCTTTTCTACAACCACTAACCTTACAATTTCAACACTGGCATCCTGCCACAACAACCATCAACTTTGACATATTTCTCTCAATACAACAAAAACTTAACCTAATGTATAAATATGACTCAAATAAATGAGACTTGACTGAAAGATGGAGAGAACAAAAAATGTAGAAGAGAAGGGCAGCCACAAACGTTCTTCACAATATTCCACTCCCTCCGATCTTAAATATGAGAGAAAAATCTTTTTTTAGATTCATTGAATTATTAATGTATTTGAACTGTAACATAAACTAAATACATTATTTATTTAATGAACCTTAAAAAAGAATCTTCTCTTATATTTAGGATCGAAAGGGAGTATGTTACTCGTGAAATCATGGAAGCTCACACCATCACCATGAAATTGCACTGTGACCTGCCACTGGTGCGTTTTGTTCTTATGATACCACCTTTTACTATTATTTATTATATATTGCTTTTCATATTTTTTGGGTAATGATGAATGGTACGGATACATAACAACGGAATTCGATGAAAGCCGTTTATTGCATTCTTTTAATGTCATCCAACCATGAATTGTGTAAATGGAGTATTTTCAATCCTCCACGTGGTGACTTCCAAACTTTTCATTAACCACCACCCCATGATTTGTGTTCCATCCAACAAACTAAACCAGTTTTTCTTCTTTTAAATTTGAGTTGTTGTGCATTCGTAAGCAAATTTATCCGTACCATATAGCATTACTCTTTAATTTTAATTTCATATGGTTTTGTTGGAAAATTGATTTGATTTAGTGCTGAAAAAAATTTGACCATGTCTGGTTTTGACGAGAAAATTACTTTTCTTTCCTTTAATTGAAATTAAATCTTTGAAATAACAAAAGTTTGGTAAAAGAAAATAAAAATTAGGTTGTGTGCAGTCGACTCGACACTCTAAATTCTCTTTTGGATTACCACTAAACAAAAATCTAAAATTAATGACTGCTCTAATCCTCCTTTAGTTTGTTTATTAAAATGAATTATTACTCTTACTTCTCTTTTGGTTTAGTCTTCACATTCCTTATATTAAATAAAAGATTTGGCTAACAAGTACCCTAAGGACATTGTTTAAGAAACATACATAAAGTAATTTTATTATGAAAATACAAGTCAAACACATGAAAATTATTATTTTTGGATGGCACTTCAGTGCCTTAGGCACCGAAGTGCTACCCATTATTTTTATAACTACACAATTTTCAATGTAAAAATTACTATGTTTGAATGCTTAAACAATATCCTTAAAATACTTGTTAACATTTTTCTTAAATAAAATATAACAAATAGTATGAAAATTGGTGACTACCACAAATTGTCTTTTGATTTGTTCATTGCAAAACATCAAATTCAATGACTAAACCAAACTTTATTTTAGTTTGATCATCCAACAAAATCTAAATTTGATGGGTATAGTTGAATCCTTTGTTGGTTTGATCGCAACAAAATTTTTACGGTCGATGACTACGCCAAATCTTCTCTTCATTTGGTCATCGCAAATATCAAAGTCGGTAGCTATGTTAAATCCTCTTTTGGTTTGGACATCACAAAATCTCAAAGTTGATACCAAGGGGAATCCTCTTTTCATTTGGTTGTTGCAAAATTTCAAAGTCAAAGACTACATTAAATCATCTTTTCGTTTGGACATCGTAAATCTTAGCACCGATGGCCACATTAAATTCTATTTTGGTTTAATGTTCGTAAAAATGTCAAAGCGGAATATTACTTTCTATCCTATTTTGGTTTGCTCATCACAAACTACGAAAAACCAATTCATCATAATCAACTTCTCGCACATAATATATGTTTTCCCTCGTCAAATCAACAATTCCTTTTTTTAATCAAAATTCTACACAACAAAATCATTTCTTTAAAATCAACCAACACACAAATATTTAAGAACTACATATATAACTTTAAATTCTCCATCACTTTAGGAGTAGGAGCAATGGACACTCTTGCCAAGCACAATAGTAAAAATTTTTTTACTTTCCTTTCTAGTGAAATATGGTTTCACTCAAAAATAATTAGCAATAGCAAAATACTTCTTCGAAAAAATGATATATTTTTGCATTTAATAACAAGGAAAAATAAATATATTAAAGCTCCTTCAAAAAAAATATATATTAAAGTTAACATAAACTTTCGTAATTAATAGAAGTTACCGTTTATTTAAATGTATGTTGTAGGAAGCTAATACATTCTCTACGCATAATCGTCTTCTGAATTCAAAATTTGGTTTTGAGGACCCTTTTTTTTGCTCATGTTTAAGGGTTTATCTCAATGTTTTCCCAATTTATAATAACATTGGTGACGACTTCATTGTTTTCGACAAACCTTAAATTTTAGGTTGCGGCATTAGTTTCCAATTACTCACCAAGAGTATCCAATCCCAATCGATCGTTTTCTTATTTTACTAATTCTACTTCACTAATTAGTATGCCATAGTCCTCTATTATCAATTCAATCTCTTGATGCATCCTTTTGCATCCTACTACTCCTTTATTATGAGATATGAGATATGAGGGAGTAGTAAGAAGTAAATAGGATGAGATATGAGGGAGTAGTAAGAAGTAAATAGGTGCATCAAGATTGAATGGATGGTAGACGGATCAAGGAGATACTAGTTAGTGGAATAACTACAATAAAATAAAGAGATAATTTGATTGGGATAGGACACTAATGAAAACAGTTCAGAGTATGAAAATATGAATTCATAAAGTATAGTCCAAAGTTCTTATATTTTAGGGAGAGGGGTGTGCAACAAAATTGTAGCTTATGCTTGTTATAAGGGCCTAATACACACTTCATAAAGTATATTCTAGATAAATGTTAGCCTTCTAGTTCTAGAACTTCTTTCTAAGGGTCGATAATCTTAATTCTTAAGGTCCTAAGAACATTCTAGAAACCAAAATAATAAAAATTAACTATTCACTTCAAAATACTAACTAAACTTTATTTTTTGTCAATTTTTTTTTGTTGATGAAATGGGCTGAAGCCCAAAAAAAAGTTGACTATATAGCTACTCTAACAATCTTAGGCATGTAAGTTCCGGAAATGATATCAAAAAAGATATTTTGAAACTCATTAGGAGAAGATTTTTGAATTTAAGGAGCTTTAAAATATGTACATCATATGTGTTCTAATTTTGACTAAAATTAGTTGACCAAACAACGTATCCTTCGAGCTAGGTGTTTTTAAAAATAATGTTTCAATGCAAGTTGGAAATATTTTGGATACGACGAGTCAAAGTAGAGGTGTTTCAATTAAACTTGCAACTTTCAGTTACCATATTAACGAGAGCTCAGAGGCACTCTCAACTATGTGGATGGTAAACCCATGTCTTCTTGCTATTTGTATTCTTGTGTGCATACCCTACATTTCAGCGTGAAGGGCGTAACCAATTCCAATCTTTTGCATAAACCCCTTCAACCAACAGCCATTTGAGTCTCAAAAAGACCACCACACCCCGCAATGTTTTTTGAATCCTTATAAGACCCATCACAATTAAGCTTTACCCACTCTCCTTGAGCATGCTTCCAACCAATTTAGATGGTCTCATGCTGTGAAAGAGAATGCAAGGTGTTGTTATAGGTTTTGGTTGGTTGGTGAATCTTTTTGGAGGGGTTTTGGTGTGAGCAGCGGGAGATAGGAGTTTGGATCTTGTTTTTAGGGGACATTCACGATGGAGGTCGAGAATTTAGCTTAGATTTTAGGTTTATGCCGTTGTGAGGAGGTTAGGATTTGATTATTGTGTTGACTTTGATGTTGGTGGTTAGTCTTTGTATTGGTTTTGGTGGTAACCCTCAGCAGGGTGATGTTTTATTGGTGTTTTTGATGTCTTAGGTGTGTGGTTTTTCTTTCGGGTGCTCCGCCTAGGGGTGTTTGCAGTGCGGTTTGGTTCAGTTTTGAGACTAAAAGTCATCCGAACCGCAAGATAAAAATACATGCGGTTTGGTTTGGTTCGGTTGACTTTTAAAATAAAATCCGAACCAAACCAAACCAAACCAATGCGGTTTGGATTGGATCGGTTTGTGCGGTTTTTGTCGAGACAATTCAATTTTTTGTTTTCAACATTAAAATCAAGTTAAAAAGTTAAAACGCAACATATTTTCACCAATATTTCCAACAGTGTTTTAAATTTCATTTAACAATATTCCCAACAACGTAAACCAAATTAAACACATGTGCAAAAAATAATATTGTTCTGTAAGGAATGCAGATACTAAGATTTTTTTTTATTCTTTAAAAGTGTTTTTTTTTAAAGCTAAGAAAATATATTAAACGACAAAAAATGTCCCTCTAGTCCAGGGCGTACTAGAGATACATCATTCTCTAAAAGTTCAAGTAACACATAAAAATATTTTAGAAAGAAAAAATAAAGAAGAAACTTAACAAGAGAAAAAAATATATGTCATTTTATAGAAGTTTCCATTGAGTTTCTATGAGTATTTGTCTAGGTAACATATGTTTAATCTATGTTTTTCTTATGTTGCAGTTTGGTTTGGTCTGGTTCGGTTGGTAAAATAAAAACCGCGAACCAAACCAAACCATGCGGTTAAGTAAGAAAACGATCTGAATACATCCGAACCAAATGCGTTTTTTTGCGGTTTCGGTTTGCATTTGTTCGGTTTGTGGTTTTTTTCTTCTATTGGATTGGTTCGGTTTTGAACACCCCTAGCTCCGCCTATATACATTTCTCTTTGCTTGTTGTTTTTCCATCTTGTCGGTCTCTGCTCATCTTGTGCAGGGACTTGATAATTAATAAATTTTGTCGTTTAAAAAAATGGTTTCATGATGCCTATGCCTTTCCACCAGAAGAGTATGGCTGCAACAATCAATCTCTCTGGCCATCCTAAGAATCATTTGGGATGGGTTATTACGGTGGTGAAATCCCTGTTTAAATATGGATTTGTTCGTCCAATTCCAAATTTCTAGCACGCCGCCATGAAAATAGAACACATGGGTGAGAGTCACACACCCCATTTGCTTCTACCATAGTTTGTTAAGAGACGATCATGAGCCAATATCCACATGAAATACAATGAGGACGTTTCCAAGCTCAAAGCTTCATCCAGTCCCCTTCCGTATGTTGGGTGTTCTAAAGCATCTTCATGAGAAAAGCTTCAGTCATAAAATGTGGACCCTTATACCAAGCTCCCCAACATTCTTTGGTAAGCAACAAGTATCCCACTCAATCAGATTAAGAACTTGTGCGAAAGCAAATAATTTTTGTGTCAAAGGAAGTTAACGGCCACTGCGAAGTTATGCTTTTATTAAGCTAGAGGAAATCAAGATGAAAATTCTCAGTAATCTGGAACGTGAAGAAGAATTGAAGTTGCTCCGGATATAAATGGGTAATTCTTTGTGTACTCTGTCGCAAACAGAATTGAATTTGGAAATGGGTGTGTAGTAAATCATTATCGGTTACAATTTATGAAGTTTTGGCACGGGAGTAGATATGATACTGGTACGCGTATATGCGAAATTTTTACAGTTTAAGATATGATACGGTTAAGATAAGTTAACAAAAAATTTATACTAAAACTTATATGTATGTAAAATACTTGAAAAAAAAGTATTAATTACTCTTCATTATTATATCATTATAAAAGTCACAATTTTTTAAATAAATAATACATGTGCTCAAAATAAATGTAAAGTTTTCGTATAAATCAATAAAAACAACATTAAAATAACTCTACACAAATTTTGTCTGATATTCAATAATTAAATCTCATCTCTCTCATTACTTTCATCCATAAGAAGTAGAGTTGTTTGTAAGTGATTCATCGATAAACAATTCTATTGATGTATATCTAAAATTGAATCATATACATCTCTACTTAATTTTCACAACATTGACTCACTTTTTTACCCTTCATCTTTTCTAGGATACGTATATGTGAAATATCTTATAAGTATCTTTGTGTATCAGTAAAGTATCATATAAGTATCTGATAAAATATTTTTTAAAAATTAAAATAATTAATTTTGATACTTCGTGGGTATATATCCGCGAGTATTTGTGGAGTATCATATATGTATCCGATCAAAAGACTCACTTATAATGGGATGGAAAGAGTATCAACTTTTTATAAGTTTTGCTAATTGATAATAATGACATTCAAGATCAAAATTATGCAATGCCATGTTTTAAATATCCGACTAATTTTGAGGACATGTCCCTATGCTAATGGTTTTGATGCTTGTACAGGGCCCCTGTATGAAGGTCAGCTAATTAGGAATAAATTTGTTTTTCTTCGAGAAAAAATAAAGTAAATTTGTTTATTTATGTCATGTTAATGGCAGTTTTGTTAATAATTATTTACACTTGTGCAAGGACTAATCACTGACAAATTAATTCTTACAGGGATACTATTATCACCGACAAATTAAAATAATTAATCTCAAATACTTAGAGCACCCACATCCATGCCACCCAAATGGATGGTATAAATGGGAGCCACATAATATATTTTATTACTTTACAGTTTCTAATTATTTAAACCACTCAACTACATTTTCTAAATATTCATACCATTCCTCTAAAACTCTAAAATGGGTCTCACTTATCTTACAACTATAATATACTTTAAATTATATTTTACATTAAAATATAAAATGTGTAATGAAAATATATAAAATGTATCACACAATATACTCAAAATGAATCAAAATATCTAAATAATAAATAAAATTAAATGAAATGAAGAGGATTGCCACCATTTTGTATATAACTGGACCAAAATCCTTGATCGTTGGGGTTCATTTTCAAAAGAAATGTGTAGTTTTTTTTTACCATGGAATAGGATAAATAGTCAAATATATATGTTAAAAAAATTAGCTGTTGCATGAGTGAAAACAATATATATTATCGTTGCATGAGTTAAATATGTATGAAGAGAAATGTATAGTTTGTTGACTTGAATAAATGTATATTACCTTTGGGCTTCTCTTCAATAATATAAATATTAATTAAAAGAAAAAAAACTCAAAAGTAATATAAAATGTGCACAAAATCAGACAATTGCAGGAAAAGAAACGTAGTAATGCATTACTATCATGATAGTTTAACTACTCAATTTCAATGCCAATTATCCATGATATTATGACACAAAAGCATTGGGCAATGTGATACCACCTATATATGCAGGCGATGTGTATGCTCTTAATTAATTTGTCAGTATCTGTGCAAGGACTACCTGTGGAGTACCATTATCACTGACAAATTAAAAAATTGCATGAATTAAAGATGCAAACACAAACATAATATTTTCAACCAACTAGAGTCATTACAAAATTAACACATCCTTCCCTAAGAAGTTTCACTTCATTATTAGGCATGGCAATGGAGCAGGGTGGGGACAGGTTTTACCTTCTCCGCCTCCATACCTGTTTCTCATATACTTATCCGTTACCCTACTCATATTCAACGGGGATGAGAAATTGAATCTCATCCTCATCCCTAACGGGTTCGGGTATCCCCGTCTCATCCTCGTCCCCGCATTGAATAATTCTTTTTAATAAAAAATAGAAGTTTTTTTTTGCATCCCCAAGAGCAATGTTGTAATATATTATCCAAAAATATGCTCACTTTAACATTTGTTATACGGAATGATTTATTTGCTCCTTTAAATATCAATGATAGTTTTTATTATCATGATAATTATCAAACAAAATAACATGGCATATCAACATAAAGTGGTTTTCTACTTTTGGGACGGGTTTGGGTATGGGTTCGGGGTGGATACATATATACCCGTTACCCGTCCCATACCCGTGTTTTGAAATCGGGGAAAACCCAAATCCAGTCAAAACGGAGAAAACCCGTCAAATTGGGTTTGGTACGGGCGGGTAACCGCGGGTATGAGTTTTGTTGCCATGCCTATTCATAATGAGCAAAAATAGAAACTAACAAACGAAGACTAGATTCAGACTCATTACAAACTCAGTAAGTTCAAATGAATAAAAAAAGTACAAAATGCAATGAAGGAAAAACTTCATCAACTCTTTCAAGCAAATGTCTCTTCCTCCACCTTAGAGCACCACCCAATCCAGTTTTTATCCACTATTAATTCTCCTTAATCTATGGTTTCATTTTTATATTATTCTCTCTCCTTGGATTACACTCACTCATGCTGAATATATTTTATACCATGTTGACATTGTTGTGTCTGAATAACACTCCTCTTAATATGCACAGGCACAACCGATATCCGAAGCAAACACAAAGAATGCACCTTTTTAATTCATATAAATATGTATAAAAAGTTGCAAACAGAACAATTTGATACAAAATCGGGAGTCGTTGAAATAAATCCAGAGTTGTTATAAAGCATGATATCCGAAGCTTTGAAATAAATCAGAAGCTTTGAATCGAACTATTGAAACCGAAGAGAGTATGAGGATCCAAAGGCTAAACTAAATCAATACATTTTTTTCCGTAAACCATGATATCCCTTGTAAGCAACGGCTGAGACTAAATGGTTAAACAACCCAACCATTTGCCTCTTGTGTCACACCAAGTTGGTATTAATGCTTCTTTTTATTTGTTAAAATGTTTACCAGAAATTATTACATGAACATAAACCATGCCTGAAATGATGAAATCTGGTTTTATCTCTAACTATTAGTTCCCTATTGTAAACCTTTGAAACAACCATAGCCATATGGTGACAGTCCACACACATTCTAAGGTTCTTAACTATTCTTATAGTTACTCCATTTCCTGAATTAATTAGAGCATAAGCAATAGCCAATTTTTCACTATGCATGTAAAGTGCAGTTTCCTTATCCTCTTCCCCTACATCAAGAAAAACCTCTGATGTATCAGGTGAATACCCTGCATTACTCAAATCTTGCTTCATGTTTTCTAATTTTGCATATATCTCTTTAGATTGAGAATGTGACTTATCTCCAGCAACAAATTCATAGACAATACCATTCATTTCCATCAAACTACAACCAGGTATTTTCTTAATTCCTCTCTCCATCATCATTTTCCTTACATTATGCAAATTTTCCCATTTCTTGCATGCAGCATATATGTTACACAACAGGACATAAACAGCACCATTTTCAGGCTCTAACTCAAGTATTTCTTTAGCTGCCATTTCTGCTAGTTGAACATTTTTGTGAACTCTACAAGCACCAAGTAGTGATCCCCAAACAATTGAATTTGGTTTTACAGGCATGTTCATAATGACTTCAAGGGCTTCTTTTAAATGCCCGGCACGACCGAGAAGGTCAACCATGCATCCATAATGCGTCACATTAGGTTTAATTCCGTGTTGGACGGCCATGTTGGAGAAAAAGTGTTTTCCTTTTGCGACCAAGCCTACATGCGTACACGCACACAGGACTCCAATATAGGTGATCTCATCTGGCGTAACTGATGCTTCTAGCATATAAGAAAACATAGTAAGAGCTTCTTCACCATGGCCATTGTTAGCAAGACCAACAATCATTGCTGTCCATGTAAATTTGTCTTTCTTCTGCATTTCATTGAATATTTTCTTTGCTTTCTCAACATTCCCACATTTAAAGTACATGTCAATTAGAGCATTCCCTATGAAAGTATCATTTTTAATCTTGTTTTTGTCAATGTAAGTCTTTGCCCATTCCCCTAGTTCAAGTGCTCCTAGGTGTGCACAGGCTGTTAGAATACTAACCATGGTGAATTCATCAGGTTTCACATTCGACATTTGCATCTCGCGGAAAAGCGTCAAAACCTCTTTGAAACGGTTCATTCTAAGGTACCCATCAATCATAGCAGTCCAAGAAACATAATCTCTTTCAGGCATTTGATCAAAATACTTCCGCGCTAAATCAATCCGACAACTATTTGCAAACCCAGTAACAATGGAAGTCCAAGAAATTACATCTCGAGTCTTCATTTCGTCAAAAACACCTCGTGCAGCATCCATTTTTCCACAAGATGCAAACATATCAATCAAGGCATTTTCCAATATGAGATCAGGTTCAACAATACCTTCTTTGATATACTTATTATAAATGTACTTCCCCCCAACTAAATCCTTCAATTTGGAACACGCGGAAAGCATCAAAACTAGAGTAACTGAATTAGGCGATACGCATTCACATTTCTTCTCCATCTCAATAAAAAGCCTCTTCGATTCCTCAAATCGCTTAACCCGATTATACCCAGATAACATTACATTCCATGTGACCATTTCCCATCTGCCACCCATGTCAAAAATCTTCTGCGCTAAATCCACTAACCCGCATAATGAAAACAAATGTATGAAACCCTTTTGAACAAACAAATTAGAATCCAAAAAACCATGTATCATTGCATGGTTAAGCAACACTTTCCCATACTTCAAAGCCATGTCTTTCGTAAAACCCTTCAACAAAAACGGAAATGTATAATTATCCGGCTCGATGTTATGGACCAACATTAATCTATACAACGAAACTCCACTCTCAGAACAGTTTATCCTAGAATACCCTTTGATCATAGTATTCCAAAGGAACACACTTGGTTGTGGAATTCCATCGAACACTTTACGTGCATAATAAACATCCCCTGATTCCTTTGTACAACAGAAGATTATAACTTTGGTTAGAAACAAATGGTTTGAAGAGAGACCCATTTTGATTATGTGTGAGTGAATTTGGTTTATTTCATACATGGAGTTGCAAGTTTGAAGCAAAGAGACTGGAGATTTTTCAAAGGAGTGTGAAGGAGTGTTGGAAAACATTCTCTTGAGGAACAAGGAAAATGACAAGTTTGGAAAGGAAGAAGAAAAGAGTTTTGAGGAACAAAACATGAAGAACATGTTACAATGTAAAGATGCAAGAAGATCTATGTCACAATGTAACAAAACATTGTTTTAACTTTTATATGAGCAACAGCAACAACGTTGGAGAAACGAAAATACAAGAGTGTGGGAAATGTGCGCGAGAAATTCATTCCCTTAAAGTATATTTTTTTTGCATAAACTATATATGAGCAAAAAATTACTATTTTTTTTTTTTTTTGCCTAAACTACATATACATATTTTTTTTTAGAGAAACTACATATACATACATATTGATTAAGAATATTAGGTAACTTATTATTTTATTTTTTTAGGGGAACTTTATTTAATTTTTTAAAATGTGATAAAAAATAATTGTATTTTTTGAACTAAGATTCATCTTTATTTACTTTTAATAAGAATTTATTTCACGAAAATATTTATCATAAGATGTTTTAAAACCTAACTATATTACTTTTACTCCCCTCAAAAAAAAAACTATATTACTTTTACTTATATTTGAATTCAAAGAAAATCTACTTTATAGAGTTAAACACATCTCATTTCATTTAGTATTTATTTGAGTTGAGCTAAAGACATACATTAATATATAGCCTCTCGAAAAATGTTATTAGATTTGCCACGCCAACCTATTAAAATATAGGTTAAAGTGCATTTTTCTTCCCTAAATTTGAAAAAATTGTGATACCCCTATGAAAAAAAAAATTGTATCCCCTAAGAATTAGCCCCTTTGCAATTTTGATCCTTTTGGCCAATTTTGACAAAGTCAACGCTGATTTGTCACTTCATTAAACGCGCTGGCAGGCCACATGTGTATATACAAGGTTATTTTTAATAAAAAAGCCACGTCTGTAATTACTTGAATTAAGAAAATATATAAAAGGATTAACACGTGAGAGTTCATCTCAGTTGTTTCAAATTCTAGGGTTATGTTTCCCCTGCGATTTTCGCCCCCTAAAAATCGATCTCTCTTTCTCAATCAAATTTTCCACCAAATCTAAATCGAAATCGCAACTTAATCGTTACCAACTTTGAATCTCCTTCCCAAAAACGAATTCCAGAATCTAGGGTTTAACTCTTCTGTAAAAATGAAGTGTGTCGAAGATGGAAACGCAAAGGTGATTAAGACTTCGGAGAAGACTGTACTAGTGACGGCGAAGAAGGATACTGAATCAACAACAAGTGAAGGAAATGTGGTTAATGGAAAGAACCCTGACAGTGATGTATCAAAGTAAGTATCCCTTTGTTTGTTTTCGTTTGTTTTATATCTGGAAAGCATATGCGTGTTGTTTATTCGGGAATAAAATAGGGTTGGTGGATATATTGAATACTGTGTTAAATTGAAAACCTAAACCCTAAAATGGAAAATGTTAAATTTATATTCTTTTGTAAGTGTAAAATTGTATGACCAATGTATGTATGAATAAGCTTGTTGAATAGACAGTATGTATACAATATAAATATACAATATGAATACAATGTTAAAAAACAGTATAATTAAAAAGTAATAATACAGCTTTAATTAAATATTTATAAGTATTTATTCAATCCTTTTTAGGGTTGTTGAGGACCACTCTTTGAAGATAAGGTTTCACTGCAAGGGGTACTTCACTTCTAACCCTGTGGTAGCTTATAAGTACGGAGAAATACATCAATTTAAGGGTGAAAGGGACAGATGAGATAAACTTAATAGATTTGGATAATCTGATCAGAGATATTGGGGTAAGAATAACAATGAAGGAAGAATAACAACACAAAAATTGAAGGAGACGAAAGGAAATCTAACAAATTAAATTGAAGGAGAAGAATGGAACAAGATGAATCGAAAGAAGAAAGGAAGAAGAAGGGAAGAAGAACAATGGAAGAACATTGGAGATTGGGGTAAGAATTGGCTTTTTAAACCCTAATTTATTACCGTTGGAAACTCTCTCACGTGCCAATCCTTTCGTTTTTTTTTAATTCAAGTAATTACAAGCATGGTTTTTTTATTTTAAAAAATACACACGTGGCCTGCCAACTTGTTTAATGAAGTGACAAATCAGCGTTGATTTGGTCAAAATTGTAAATGGACTAATTCTTAGGGGGTCAAAATTTTTTCTTCCATAGGGGACAAAAATCGCAACTTCTTCAAACTTAGAGGGGAAAAGTGCACTTTAACGTAAAATATAATAATATATAGTTAAAAAATAAAATAGCACAAAATTCGGAGTATTTTTGAATATTAACCTTTTTAAGAGTAGGTTAGATGTTCTTTTTTAAAAGTTTTAAACAAAATCAGCTTTAGTTAGACTCATTTAAATAATTTTATTTTTATTTTTTTGGTTTTTGTAGTTTATAAACAAAAAAAAAGTCACACTTAAATCATTCAGATTTTTATTTCATAATCCAAGCCCGAATTTTGTGCTTCATTCCGACTTGTTTACATCTCTATAATAAGTACTTAATGAATGTAACAAAGGTGGTTAAGATCAAAAACATTAATTTTAGAATGAAACATGCATATGCTTCAGCAAATATGGCGTGCAAATGCGGTTTTTCTTTGATCTTGTATGTATGTACATTGTCCTGCCCAAATTTCTTTTTAATTTTTAGCGATAGTTGTTCTTTTCTTTAGGTTTCGGCTCTTGATAGATGTTCTTTTCTTTAGGTTCTTGCAATTTAAAAATAATAATAATAAAACCATAAGAAAAAAACACTAAAATTGGTTCGTTTAAGGCTTAATTTTCTCATAAAAACAAGGATTAATTATATTTTCATTCCCTGTCATACTCTTTTGTTGTAGTCCCTATCTAAACAATAAATACATAGACTAATTGAAGATAGACTGCATATTTGGAGGGCTTGTTCACCCATCTAATACACTCTACCCCTTTTGCTTACTTGTTGACTCGATTTCCATGAAGAATTCATCAGGGTAAAGCAATACTTGTTTTGCATCAGGTTCTAAATCCATTAAGATATGTGTTGTGACACAATCAAAGAGATTTTTGAGTTTTGACACCCAGAAATCTATGAGAACCTGAATCCTCTATACCTGAATGTCAAAAATTAGATTAAAAGAGAGAAAAAATTATCATAATTTAATGATCTATAACCAACTATTCTGTAAAAGAGGAAAGAATTTCTTTGAGCCTTGAACCACACATTAGAACTGGAATGTCAACATTTTTTGTTGTGTCCATGAACTCAAAGGAATTGAACACAACTGGAATGTCAACAGTCTGTGTTCAATTATTGAACACATACTGAATAACTTAAAGGCGTTGCACACTTCTGCCCACTTCTAACATACATATTCTCTTCTACTACGTACCCATCAAATTAGTAGAGAATAACTAGGCCAAAGTCCATCCGAAAAGAATAAAAAAATGTAATGGAAGATATGGCAGAAAATATAATAGTATAAGTTTTATCTTGAATGTTTGAAACTATGAAATGTTTCTGGTTTTCATTTCAAACCGTGAAAATATGAACGCAGTTGTTGTTTGTTGTTACACACATGAGCTGTGTTTGACAAAAGATGAAGTTTGAATAGAATCAATATCTATTCTATCAAACATGTATGGACAATTATCATACTAATTAATTGACCTGAACAATGGTTTCAAAACTTGAATCAATACCAAAAAGCTACTTGAGAATCTATCACCTATGTCTAAAATTTCATTTTCTCGGTGTATTTGAACCTTTTTTGCTATTAGAGTTATGCTGGAACCAATCCTTGGCACAAATAAGGGCTTCAAGAGTCTGCGAGTCTAACGAACTCCGGTAGTCATCCATTTTTCTAATTTCTGTGTCGAAAACAGAATCTGCAGACACAGTAGATATTGACATAGACAAAATATCAGATGCAGCTCTAGACAATGTTGGATACTTCGATCGATTTTCCCTCCACCAACTAAGAATATCAAATTCTTTAGATTCGGACAGCAAAGGTTCTTCCAAATACTCATCCATTTCTGACTTGAATTGCTGCATACTAGTAAAATCAGATATGTTAAACTCAAAGTCGGAAAGTCCACCTTCATCAACAAAAAGGGAACCATCAACTGGCCCTTCATATGGCTCAGTGTTTAACATAATCTCATCCACATCATCGCCATTTGTTGCCGTGAAATGAAGCATTTCGGTGTTATAATCAATGAATAGTTCATGAAGGCCATCCTCAACAATTCTTATCCATGGCTCGGCATTTTCCCCAAATATTGTAGTAAAGGTGGATTCCACAAGTTTCATTTTATGCCTTGGGTCCATGGCTACAGCAACAGCCAAGATGAGGCAGCTATCTCTCCAATATTGATCAAAGTTTTTGAGCAAAGGAAAAATCAAACTACTAAGAAAAGGATCCTGGCTGAAGGCTGCATTAGTCAACTCCATATGAAGTTTTGACACTTCAAGAAAAAATAAGTTGGATGTTGGGAGTTGTTGGGCAGTTAATATGTGAGCTGCATCATACATATACTTCAAATATGTGCAGAGAGTTTCAACTTGCTTCCAGTCTTCCATAGTTAGAGTCAACGAGAAATCAGGACAAGTGGCATCAAAGCAAGCAAAGACTTCCTTTAATTCACAGGCAGCTACAAGCATATGGTATGTTGTATCCCAATTATACTGGTCATCAATCAAAAGGTTCACCAAACTAGGTACTTGTAATTGTTGCTTAAGCTCGATAAACTTCTCTTCATGAGATTCAGAATATTTCACAAACTTCACACACTCACGAACTTTGCTAATAGTTTTGCTCATTGCCCGTAGCACATCTACTGCAAGGCGACTGAGAACACGGGCATAGCAATTCTGGCTTAATAACTGACCACTGAGAATCACAGGGTTATTAACAGATAGATTGCCTCGTAAATTTACCTTCACAGTCTCACTCGAGAAAGATTTATCAAGTGCAAGGGTCAGTACCCGACCCTCCAAATGCCAATCAGATATGCAGGTCATTATGGTTTGATTTAGTGAATCACCTGAATCAGGAAATGGTACTTTTACAACATTGAGAATAGGATGATGTACGTTGCAATCACTGTCAATGAAGTGTCCTCGAATAAAAACATACCCTGTTTCCTGGTTTGAAGTCCACAAGTCCAATGTCAGGTTGAGCCGTCCAGGAATCCCATTAATAAGATCTATCAGATTTTGCTTCTCTCTGAGATACATAGAAGAAACACACCCTTCAACAGAATTCAAACACGATGGGTTGAACATGGGATGAAGAGTCCGTACAAAAGCAATGAAGCCCTGGTGTTTCACAATATCAAGAGGGTAATCATGTAAAATTATCATTTTAGCGATGTCATTGATGCAACGCTCCTGATCAAATGAGATACCATTACCAGCATATGTAGGTGTTTCTCTTTGCCTTTTCTTTGGTAGAATGGCATTATCCTGCAAACCACCATTTTCGAGATGTGAGTTTGGTTGACTTTTCTGCTGCATTCCTTGACAGAGTCCCAAAGAAATGTGCTTTTTCAAATTAGTTGTGCCAACTGTTTTTGAACCACTTATATAATGAAACGATTTATTGCAATGTTTACAATAAGCTCTGGATTTTCCAGCTTCAACAGTTTCCACTGTAAAGTATTCCCACACGATAGACCTCTTTTTCTTCTGACTGGGTTGTGTTCCTGAATCAGGTTTCTCATTGTTATTAATAGGGGTAACAATACGAGTTTCAAACTCCATAAAAGCAGGTGTAATCCTATAAAACAAAAAGAATGAACCATTTAAAGGTCTTCAAAAATCGCATATCAACAAGCCATGCTAATAATTACATTTTATGCAAAACATAAAATACAAATTGAGCAAATTAGAGTGAGAATTTAAAAAACCACGGAAGTAAGGCTGCTAAAGACAAAATCCTACAAACAATCTACAAGTAATGTGGTACCCTTCCCTAAACTATTTGGACAATCTTCTGTCTCAAGGGAGGGCTCACCCTTGTCATAAAAAATAAAAACATTATGTAACAATCACCTGAGGCCCTAATACAGTCAAAACTTAGATAGTTCATTACAGAAAAGGTATTGAGAGACTCCCAGATTGATTTCAGATCATATTTAATTATCGATTAGAAAAAGTGGGCATCCATTTCATATTTGGCGGCTAACACAAAATCCACCATGCTATAACATCATGGCTGAAGTTTGACAACACTGCTTGCAAGATACCCATTTTAAACTAAAACCAATCCTATGAGTCACCAAATAACATCTACACGTTTAACTCAATCATCTCAAGATTTAGACTTATACTATACCCATGGAATCAAAGTTAGCACTCACCTTTTCAATCTTTATATTATCTACAAATAATGCAATACAGATACTTTAAAGCTCAGAAGGGAGTAGCAGGGAATCCACATTTGCATTCACATCTAACCAGAACTATACCATTATCATACACAAAGCAGACTACAAAACTTAAAAGGATGAAAAAGAATTCATTTCGGGTCTTGCTAAAGTGCATCCTAGTTGATTCCTCATCCCCTCTTAGATCTCATTATTTGCATCATCACAATGCAAATGAGTATCAGACAGCCACAAAGCATTTAAACATAGAGTAACTTCCAACATTATAGCATTGTAGCGTAACAGAACTTGACAACTCTAAACATCCTTCAAACCAATCATCAAAAACCCAAAACCCTAAATTTCTTTCCCTGTTTCTTCCCTCCGCCCCATCTTCCACCATCGCCTTCCACCACTATAACTTCCGGCGTTATGGCATTGTAGCATAGCGGAATTCGAAAACCCTAAATCTCCTTCAAAACAATAACCAAAAACCCTAAACCCTAAAAAAAAATAAAAAAAATCTTCCTCATTCCTTTCCCTCTACCCCCAAAAACCACAATCCACTTCAACCACTCCAACAAAAACTTCTCTTTCAACAATCTCCTTCCTCAAATTCAAATTGAATAAAATCTCATAGAAATAAAAATTACACCACAAAAAACATCAAATGTAATTTAAAATAGCGTTTTGATCGTTCATTTCTAGGTTTTACTATAAAATAATTCTCGAGACACAAAACATAATTAAAATAAAAAACAACAAAAACAAGAAAACAGAGAACAAGTAAAACGAAAAACAATGGATTAAACAAAAAAGAACAAGAAAGAGTAAAGGATTGAATAACAGAAAAAATACATTTGATTGAAGTAAAACACCGAAGAGAGAAAGAAAGAACCTTGAGAAGTGTTGTAACAGAACGAGCGGCGGCAGTGTAAAACGATGTCGTAATGTGAGAGGCAACACAATACCTTCGGTGTAAAGTTTATATGAAAGAGAGATTCGAGAATGGAGGCGGTAGTGTTGTGTTGTGTTGAGTTAATAAGAGAAACGACGTTCAAACGGCCGCAAAGGAGAAGAAAAGAGAAGACACTCCAAGGGTTTAAACACTTATTATCAACTACTTTGTTTGTTTATTAGTCCTTCTAACTTTTTTAATGCCAACTTACTCCTTAGTATTCAACATAATTCAATTTTGTATTTTGTTTTTTTTCCTCAAAGAATGTTACATGGACTACAAAGTTTGACGAGAGATAGAGATAAAGTTGATGTATACACTACTGTTCGCGAAACGGTTTAGAGATACACTACTAACAATTTGGAGTGTTCATGAAGCGGTTTAGAGATCTGGTGGGCAGTTTAACACGTTTAATGAACATAAGAAGGAGGATGACTTGGATTTTGATGTTAACTATAAAACTTTTGAACTTGATTCTAAACGTATGATTGATAGATTGTACTGACGTAAGAAAGATATCTTGGATTTTGGTGTTATATTAATTGAGAGTTGATATTGTTTTCCTTAACTTTTAAAAGATATGAGGCAATTCATCGCTTAACAAGGACGGCCACATTATTAACTAATTTTTAACTATTTGTTGATGTTCCGACATGAATTCATGATATTATCATAAAATGACTCTGTAGAAATTAAAAAAAAACGACAATCTTTGATGAACTCTGATAAAATACTTAAATTAAGGATTAGGATGGAGTAAGTTTAGGAGTTTTTTTTCCGGTTTATCCTTTTAACTCTTAGTAGCAAGTTATTTAGAAATTCTAGTATAATTATCGTTGTTATTTTGTAGTTGTTATAGTTATCTGAGTATGCATCAGATTTAGGTATAAAAATATGTTATGCCCAAATAATTAGCATGGGTTAAGTATCGATGAGCGACTTGGAAAACCACCCTACAACTTAAATATTCCATCAAACATCATGTAGTACTTGATGCTGGACTTAGACACTAACAATACCTAAACTCTATTTTAGCATCACTCTATCTTGCCATTAAAAAAAGCCTTTTCCAAAAAAACTCACGATTAGGTCAAACATTGATATCAATCGTAACTATTTAAGCATTTGAAAAATCATTCATACATCACACACTACTCGATATGAAACTTGGACACCAGGGGTGGACCCACATTGGGTCTATGTGAGGCTTTAGCTCCACATCCTTTTCCCTATTATTATTTTTTTATAATAGATAAAACACAACAGCAGCAGCACACTCACTTTCACTTTCTCTTTCTTTTTCCCTTCCTACGTGCATATTCTCTTCTCGTCCTCTCTCTCAAATTTCAACTTCTCTCAACTAACAGCAACAGCTGTCCATTCTACTCCTGCTCAACTCTCACCTCTCACTCACTCTAAGGTAAACCATTGATTCTCCAATTTCTCCTTCATTCTCCAATTGCTTGTTTTAGGGTTTTAAAATTGGGAATTTGAAAATGGGATTGATGTTTTGCTGCATAATTCATTCATTGTTTCGATTGTTTTATTTCCTTATTACGAAAACTAAATCTGTTTTGTTAGGGTTTCCTTTGTGGTAGAATCAAATGTTATATTTCTTATAATATTGCTTCAATGGACTTCATTTTCATTTACAGCATTCTCAACGACAACAATTAGCATTTGTTTTGCATGATTATTTATTCTCTTTAAGGTTTGTAGTCAATGTGTTTGATGAAAACCCCCAATATTGTTTTGATGATGTTTTATTTTATTTTTTTTTTAAGGAGTTTTGATGATGTTTATGTTGCAAAATTATCTATCCACATTTGAGTTTCAAACCTAATTTGCGAAATTACCTATCCACATTTGAGTTTGACGAAAATCCCTAATACTGTTTTGTAAGAGCACGCTACTGTATTTTAGACTATTTGATCCACGAGTTTTTGTGTTTCTTACACAATCTCGACGAGAATAATATTTGTCAATGCAAAAAAAAATATATAGCTTGCATTATTATTTATTTGAAATTTTAGCTTCACCTGTACCTAAATTCTGAACCTGCCCCTGTCGGACACCCAAGTTTTTATCTGAGTCATGTTTGAGCTTGGATATGTGATAAAATACCGTAAAGATTTAACAATTTAGACATGAGTAGTGCTAGCAACACTCTCTCAAACACTCACTTTATTATTGGTTTAAATCAAGGTGGGTTCACACATTGGAATTGAGTTCGTGGTGGGCCATAAGTTAGTTTCATCCAATAAGAGAATGAGTGTTAGAGAGATTGTTAAAAAGAGAGTATCCTTAGCATTACTCTTTAGACATTATCCAACGATCACTTTACAATTTTATTTTAATTGTTTGTTGAGTTAATATGATATATGTTAAGTAAACTTAATACTAATTTCACTCACAGTTCGTTAAATTTGTTCGAGATTGAATACGAATTAATATTTAAAGAATTAGTAAGATCAAAATTTAGAATCATGTTTGGAAATTCCAAAAAAAAAA